>JAEIGA010008208.1_pt1 | contig 15819 bp, 11 predicted proteins | sample 9270691 | NCBI WGS metagenome assembly JAEIGA01 (sample SAMN17057246, study PRJNA624740) | gut metagenome | biome: biome; isolation source: fecal sample | host: Bos grunniens | place: China: Xizang | collected 2019
GCCCTTCTTTTAAGCGTCTGCGGAATGGGACGTCTGTCCGATTTGCTGACAGCCGCGCCTACCGCATCATCGGTCATCATACCTGCCTCAGACGGATCTGACGTTATTACGACTGAGTTTTTCTTTTCCGATACAAGCTTCATCACAGTTGCTATACGCACCTTCATGGGAGCATCTATCTTTCCGCCTGAGTCCTCGCTTTTCTGAGGAACTGCTATGATAATACTGCCGTCCGGAATTTCCTTCCCTTCAAGAACGTCACGACAGGTGATAACGGGTACATCAGCCGGCACAAGCCCTGCGTTAATCAAGTACCCTTTGTCTCTCACGGTATTTGATGAAAGAAGGGCAATTGACAGCGCGGAAGCCGCAATATCCTTACAGAGTTTGGAAGCTCCCGCTTCAAGAGCCTCTTCAACTACTACAAATCCGTCGAAGCACATATTGCTCTGAAGTACAGAAAGTCTTTTTAGCGTGGTATATATGGACTGTCTGTGTGACTTTGCGATGATAACTCCGCCTCGTCCCTCGATGGCTGCCGCCTGTGAAAGTATCTTACCGCGCATCTCATCGCTGAGCCTTAATTCTCTTCCTCCAACGGAGTACTTATCGCAAAATCCAAGCACCTCGCGGATACCGCCGCTAAGGTGTATCACGAAATCTGCGCCATGTCTGACGATTACGTTATGTATTTTGGAGCCGCTTGCGATCTTCTCACACTTATAATCCAGGGGATAATCTTCCGACAGAGCATGATCTGCTACGTCGATAGAATACTCATCCTTGGCGCTGACACGGAGCTTCTCAAGAAGCACTTCAGTCTCATCTGCCGCATATGTACCGCCCGCAAGGGAGGTGTTGCTGTCAGAGCTCACGATGGTTCGTGATATATCAGCAAGCAATCTGCCTGCTCCCCCATCGTTTTTCTTTACACGATGCATCTCACCGTCCGCAAAATAGGAGGTATAAGTAACGCCTCCCGACTTGAACACCGAGATGTCGGAAGCCACAGCATAGCTTGCGTCTGCGATCTTGTGAATACAAGAGACGTCCTTAACTATAGCCCTTCCTTGCTTACCCTCCGCCACACGTCTGATAGGCACTGTGAGTGCGATATATCCCGTTGTCATAAGATAACTGCTGAGAGACGCTGCCGCAAGAGCCATAGCATCAATAAATGCTGCAGGCAGACTGAAGGTACCGCCGTGAAGCAAATGAAGCCCGATGGACAGACCGCTTAACAAAAACACGAGAAGCAGAGTGATAATACTTCCCCTTCTGCACCATTCGGAAAGAGACGTCATAACGGGCACGTCCTCACCTGAGGGGATAAGGAGTCCGCCGCGTCTCATAGAGACGAGGGCATCGTCTCCGCAGGCAGTCGCCATGATACGGCATTCGCCCGATAATATCGCAGAGCCTGCGAACAGCATATTAACTCTGTATTCACAGGGGATCTCTGCTCCCGGGGTGTCCGTAAGTATTACCGTATCTCTTTTGATGACCGTGGTCTTATTTTCCGTAATCCCCTTTTCACTGATACGAACCTCATCACCGTAAACGATACGTCCGTCGCAGGGCACGATGTCACCCGTTCCCAGCACCACCACGTCGCCCGTTACGATATCATCTGCTCGCACCACCTGAGCCGCTCCGCTTCTTATGACAGTGGCGCTTGGTATCGCCTCGTCAGCCAGCGTCTCAAGTATACGCCTTGCCTTGACGTAGGTCATAACACGGAACACTACACCTGCAAGGAGTATCACGCACACAGCCGCCGCTATGACACTTCTTTCAAAAAGCGCGGCTGTAAGTGCGGCAATTACCAGCACGGCACAGGTAAGGTCACCCATACTGTGCACAGCATACTCCCACGCAGAGGTACGCTTAACGTGCCATATATTATTCTTTCCATCGCGTCTGCGTCTGCGCTTTACTTCGGACTTATCAAGTCCTCTGTAAATATCGCTTTTCAGTACCGATGCCACCGCATCGGGATCACGCAGATGCCATTCATTACTGTACCCTGCCATTGTTTTGCCCATACCTTTCTTCGTCCGTTCGGCGTTTGCCGAAAGACATCGGTTTTACAGGGAACGAAGCACTAACTCTCCGTCCTTCACATCGGCGGAAATATTTCTGACCCCGCCTCGGGTGGAAATTATCAATTCAGCAACCTTATCTTCAAGCTCACGCTGAATATATCTTCTCATATTGCGGGCACCGTACTTCACGGAATATGATGCCTCAGCGATATGACGGTAAAGCGCCTCCGTTACGGTCAGAGTGATACCTTTTTCAAGGAGAAGCTCTGTCATGTCGGATACCATAATACGTGCGATCTCTGCAAAATCGTCCATTGAAAGCGCACGGAAGGTTATGATCTCGTCAACTCGGTTAATAAACTCCGGACGGAGGAATTCGGACAACGCTTTCACCGTTTTTTCACTCGCCGCATCGGCAGCACTTCCCGCAAAGCCTACGGGAGAAGTGAAATTTGAGCTTCCCGCGTTGGTAGTCATAACGATGACAGTATTCTCAAAGCTTACCTCCTTGCCGTGGGCATCTGTGATCCTGCCGTCGTCAAGTATCTGCAGAAGGATGTTCATCACGTCGGGATGTGCTTTTTCTATTTCATCGAAAAGAACTACGGAATAAGGTCTTCTGCGGATCTTCTCGGTAAGCTGACCTGCGTCATCGTAACCAACGTATCCGGGAGGCGCACCAATGATTCGGGACACGGAGAACTTATCCATAAACTCGCTCATATCAAGTCTGATCAGTGTCTCGGGAGAAGAAAAGAGGTCACGGGAAAGTACCTTTACAAGCTCCGTCTTACCCACACCGGTGGGGCCTGCAAAAATGAAGGACACCGGCTTTCTCTTGTAGGAAACGCCCGCTCTGCCGCGTCTCACGGCACGGGCAACTGCACTTACAGCCTCACTCTGACCGATGATACGACGAGAAAGTCTTTCCTCAAGCTTTTCAAGTCTCTCAAAATCCGTCTCGGAAATATCGGACGCGGGAATACCCGTCCAGACCTCAATAACGTCAGCAAGATCGGACTCTGTAAGATATATCTTCTCACACTCCGCATCAAGCTCCCTCAGGCGCTCATCTATACGAAGTTCCTCGCTCTTCAACTCTGCAAGTCTGTGATAGTATTCTGCCTCACGTCCCTCCTCGGGCTGTTCAGCCTCAAGGCGTTCTCTTTCGTCCTTCAAATCACGCTGACGGATAACGATCTCATGTCTTTCTCCGATACATGGAGAATTCATGGAGATATGTGCCGCCGCCTCGTCGATAAGGTCGATAGCCTTATCGGGAAGATATCTGTCGGTTATATATCTCTCGCTGAGTCTTGCGGCAGCCTCTGCAACAGACACAGGTATCTGTACGCCGTGATACTTTTCGTAATATACCTTAATACCGCGAAGGATGTTCGCTGTGTCGTCAATGGAGGGTTCTGCCACAACGATGGGCTGGAAACGTCTCTCGAGAGCGGAATCCTTCTCGATGTGCTTTCTGTATTCGGTCATGGTGGTGGCGCCGATTATCTGTATCTCACCTCTTGAAAGAGCAGGCTTCAGAATGTTCGCCGCGTTCATGCTTCCCTCAGCGTCTCCCGCACCAACGATACTGTGTACCTCGTCGATTACGAGAATAACGTTGCCGCGCTCCTTCACCTCTCCGAGAAGTCCGAGCACACGTGACTCAAACTGTCCCCTGAACTGTGTACCCGCAACGAGAGCGGTCATATCAAGCAGACACACCTCACACCCTTTAAGCTTGAAGGGTACCTGCCCCTTTGCGATCTTAATAGCAAGAGCTTCGGCAATTGCAGTTTTACCCACACCCGGTTCACCTATGAGACATGGGTTATTCTTCTGTCTTCTGCATAATATCTGCATCATTCGCTGAAGCTCACGGTCTCTGCCGACTATTTCGTCAAGCTCGCCCGCCTTCGCTCTGTCAGTCAGATTTTGTGTATAGGTACCGAGGAATTTTGACGCTTTTTTCCCATCGGCAGACTTCTCTTTTTTTCTTTTCTTCTTGTCGTCGGATTCTTCAGCGCCCTCGGCACGCTTTCCGCCGAAGAGACCCTCGTTCATCAGTTTTTTGAAGTCAAGCATAGGCGCTCTGCCCTCGGCATCCGAGTCGGATTCTGCAGCATCTATCAAAGACTGCATATCGGGGTTACCCATCAGCTCTTCCATCTCTTCGCCCAGTCTCTCGATTGCCTCGTCATCCATTCCCGTCTGAGCTAAAATATCGTTTATCGGCTTGATGCCAAGCTCCTTAGCGCACTGTATGCACAGTCCCTCCTGCTTGGATTCGCCGTTTTCTATCTTTGTCAAAAATACTACTGCCATTCTCTTATGGCATCTGGAACACATTATCATCTGGTTTTGATTTGCCTTTCTTATTCTATGTCAAAATAACTTTCCGTCTCAAAGCAGACCAAACAGGTCAATGGACGAAAGCGTCTTCATAATATATGACCGTTCTACAACGTGAGCACCAAAGGTGACAGGGTCAACCGAACCAAGCGCGGTTAAAACAGCGGCAGACACACTGCTGATGATCACTGCAAATATCAGTGCCTCACCCACTCCGAAGACCAGACCCAGCATTTTGTTTGTACTGTTGAGCACGGGTAGTTTGAAAATAGTGTCGATGAGGAAAACAGCAAGATTCATCACTACAAGCGCAATGAGGAACAACCCTATAAACGCCACAGCTGAGGAAATAGTTTCGGCGATAGGCGCAGCAATATATTCGGAGAGCTTATTAACGGTCTCCTCACTGCCCGCAGTAACGCCCGCGCACATTTTTCCGAGTTTTCCCTGATCTACTGAATATCTTTCTATGATCTGCTTCAGCGCATCGGGCATATCTGAAAACATGGCAGAAAGGTCAAACTTTCCCGCATCCGTTCTCGAAAGAGAACCTATGGTCTTCGCAATGCCTCCGGACAGTGTCTTGAGGGCAAACTTATCATATATATATTCTGCCGCTGCGGGAGTAAATGCATACGCCGCAATAAACGACACGATCCCCGTAACAAGCTTCGACACGGACATGATAAATCCTTTTTTCCATGCATTCATTATCGCCGTCACAGCGACAACAACGATTATAAAATCAATTACGTAACCCATAACGAACCTCCGTTACTTTATAAAGTAGGGTCTGCGCCCGTATCATCGGTAACCGCTTCGCTGTCCGAAGTCTCGTCCTGTGTTTCATCGGTAACCGCTTCTGTCACTTTATCCTTTACAAAAGCAAAACGGTACGCTCTGTCCGGTGTAAAGCAGAGAGGTCCCGAAGCAGTATCGGTAAGAGCAGATGCTCCGGCGTAAAGAGGATACGTTTTATCCTCTCCGTCATGTGACAGCGACAGTATGCTTTCCGCAGTTATAAGATACGCAGCCACGGCACGGTCGCTTACAGACATACAGCCTCCGTACACTCTATCTCGAACCACACTGTCAAATTTTATCTTACCCTCTCTGTCGAAAACATAAACACGATTTTCAGTACCGATGGAATTTGCCTCGCAAATAAGCATGCTTCCAAGCTCACGCGCTTCAAAATACGTCACCTTTTCACCGGAGATCGTACATTCTCCGCCGGTCTTTCCGTCATGAGTGTAAAATCTTACCGCATCGTCGAAAAGCACAGTGAAACCGCCGTCCAAGTGAGACGCCGCGGACATTGGCATGGATGTGCTGTAGGCATATGATGATACCTCACTGCCATTCCCCTTCTTATAGAAGGCAACCTCGCCCTTAAACATTGCCCCGTCTTCATATACGGAAGACACAGCGAAATACTCTCCGTTACGGCTTATCACCGCATCTGTCACGTATTTATCCTTACGGACGGTCATTTTCAGCTTAAATGCAGAGTTATAAAACTTTACAAGATACTTTGACTCCTTGCCCTCGGTAACGATTATGTATGAACCGTCATCCGCAACGGATGCACTGACGATGGGCATATCCGTCTCCTGCTTTATAACTCTCGTTATCGAATTGTACAGAGAGTATGTAGTGCCGCCGATATCGTAAACGAGAAGATACTTTTCACTTGCCGCGGCAGCAGGATATGACAATGACACTTCCTCTGTAAGAAGAGGTGTACCTCCAACGTCAAATATTACGACGCGGCTGTTACCCACAGCGGCAAATCCGTCTCTGAACGGTATGTAAACGTCGGATTCCTGCGCCTGGTACGATACCTCAGTATAGTCAGATGCGCTGTCCGTCACGCTGTTGAAGTCACGCATGAGATACACGAAATTATCGTATGTGATGTACTCGCCGAACTTCAAAAGGAGCACACCGCCGAACACGGCAAGTAAAAGTATCATCAGCACACCGACAGTTCTGTATCTGTCGGAGACTTTTTCGTAATATCTGTTTTTACGTCTTTTTATCTCACTGTCTACCCGTATCTTTTCTTCCACCTCATGTGGCTGTTTCTTAGGCATTTTTTCAACTCCTTATTCGGGTAATGCACCGCCGTCAATCAGCGGCAAACTCTATGCTGTCCCCGTAATCCACACGGTTTAAGTACAGTCCGTGAGGGGGCGCTGTAAAGCCGGCGCGTCTTCTGTCACGGGACTCAAGAATTTCAGTCATCTCATCGGGGGATATTTTACCCACAGCCACTTCAAGCAAAGTACCTGTGAGAATTCTTACCATATTATATAAAAATCCGTCAGCTGCCGCCGTAACGGTAACCTCGAATTCACCCGTGCGGCGCGCATCAAGCCGGTGGAGCGTACGTCTCGTGTCCTCAATGGACGAACCGCTTGCCACAAATGACGCAAAATCATGATATCCAAGCAGCTTCTCTGCCGCCTCATTCATACGTGCAAGTCCTTTGTCGTCTATATAATGCTTCACCTGGTACTGGCGGTCCGAAAGAAACGGATCACACACCACGCTGTCGCGGATGACGTATACGTATTCCTTGCTTTTCGCGTTATATCTGGGATGAAAGCTGTTGTCAACGTAGCAGGCTCCCACTACCGTTACGTCAAGAGGCAGGTGAATACCGAGGAACCTGTGAATTTTCCCCGCAGGAACCGTACACCATACTTCGGGTACGTCTGCACCGTCGTCAGGCTCTACCGTACAGCAGTAGCCTCTTGCGTGAACCCCTGCATCCGTTCTGCTGCATCCCGTCACCTTACAGGGAAAACCGAACGCTTTTTCAAAGCATTTCATAAGAGTACCCTGTACGGTCACGACGTCAGGCTGTATCTGAAAGCCGTGATAAGCGCCGCCGTGATACATAAGCTTCAAAAGTAATTTCATAACGCGCTCCCCTTACATCGACACGGTGTATCCGGGCAGATATATATTCATCAAAACCACCGCAGCCCCAAGAAGCACGACTGTCAGAACGAAAACAACATCGTACCATTTTGCACGGAGCACGTTCATTCGTGTTCTTCCCACGCCTCCCGTATAGCATCTGCATTCCATTGCGGTAGCAAGATCTCCGGCGCGTCTGAACGCGGAAACGAACAGCGGAATGATAATAGGTATGATAGCACGTGCGCGCTTGATAAGTCCGCCTGACGTAAAATCAGCGCCTCGCGCCTTCTGTGCGTTCATTATTTTTCCCGTTTCCTCGATAAGAGTGGGAATGAAGCGGAGAGCGATAGTCATCATCATTGAAAAATCGTGTACGGGTACGCCTATCTTTGACAGTGGGGAAAGAAGTCTTTCCATACCGTCAGTCAGCGCGAGAGGTGTCGTGGTATAGGTGAGGAACATACTCGTCGACACTATCAGTAAGACGATGCGGAGGACGATAAGTCCCGCGTTAAAAAGTCCCTCAAGGTATATCTTCACGATCTTCAGATCCACGAGAAGCGTGTCTCCCGTGAAGAAGAAAATATTTATTATCGCCGTAAACAACGCGATAAACAGTATGGGCTTAAGTCCCCCTGCGATCACCCTCAGCGATATACCCGACAGGATAACGAGAGACAGCGTTGTCAGCGTAAGAAGCGCAAAGGTAAACACGTTCTTCGCGAGGAAAAGTACTACTATATATATAATAGAAATGATCAGCTTCGCCCGCGGGTCCAGTCTGTGAAGGATCGAGTTGCCCTCGCAGTACTGACCAAAGGCTATATCCATTTTCATATCGGTTAAACCATTCCTTTGTTAACTCATGCAAAAAATTTACTTATCAAATATCTCACTCAGCTTACCCGCGGCATAACCTACGGTGTAAACGTCTCGTCCGATATCAAGCCCGTGCTCTGCAAGAGCAGATGCCACACGGGTTATCTGCGGCACGTCAAGTCCCACTCCGATCAGCTCGTTATAACGGCTGAACACCTCTGCAGGAGTACCGTCCATTATGATCTTACCCGAAGCCATAACGATAATTCTGTCGCAATAGCTTGCCATGTCCTCCATACTGTGGCTGACCACGATAACGGAGGTTCCGCTTGCCTTACCGAATTCCTTGATACCGCCGAGAATACTTCGTCTGCCGCCCGGGTCAAGTCCCGCCGCAGGCTCGTCGAGAATGAGAAACTCAGGGCCCATGGCAATAACGCCCGCAAGAGCAACCCTTCTCTTCTGACCGCCCGAAAGATCGAAGGGTGAGCGGTTCATCACACCCTCGGGCACTTTGGCAAATTTCGCCGCGTCAAGGACTCGCTTTTGTACTTCATCTTCGGAAAGTCCCATGTTACGGGGGCCGAAGGCTATATCCTCGTATACCGTATTGGCAAAGAGCTGATACTCGGGATACTGCATAACGAGTCCCGCGCGGAAGCGTGCCTCACGCACCCTTTCGCTCTTCGCCCAGATATCACGTCCGTCAAGAAGTACGCTTCCCGAGGACGGCTTTGCAAGTCCGTTGAAAAGCTGTACCATTGTGCTTTTTCCGCTTCCCGTATGACCGATGATACCCGTAATACCCTCACCGATGGTAAGGTTTATATCTTTAAGGGCGTGCGCCTCATATGGCGTACCCTTGTTGTAAATATAGTTAACGTCGCAGAGTCTTAATTCAGCCATTTTACTTCACCTCACTCTGACGTTTTTTAACGGCGCGTGCGATCTCAGCGGCGCACTCCTCAAAGTCAAATATATCAAGGCGCACGTCAAGTCCCGCCTTCTTCATTCTGTATAGAAGCTCGGTAGTCTGCGGCACGTCAAGATCGGCTTCCCACAAAAGCTCGGGTTTCGAGAAGACCTCACCGGGTGTACCTTGAGTCAAAACAGTCCCGCCGTTCATAACGATAACGCGGTCGGCTCTCGCCGCCTCCTCCATGTAGTGGGTGATAAGGATGACCGTCACTCCCTCAACCTTGTTGAGGTATTCAATGGTCTCCATGACCTCGCGGCGACCCATGGGGTCAAGCATGGCGGTGCTCTCGTCGAAAATGATACAGTCGCGCTTCATCGCGATAACGCCCGCAATGGCAACTCTCTGCTTCTGTCCGCCCGACAGCTTGTGGGGCGAATGTCTTGCGTACTTTCTCATTCCCACACATTCAAGGGCGTCGTCCACCCTCTTTCTTATTTCTGCAGGAGGAAGCCCCAGGTTCTCACATCCGAAGGCAACGTCTTCCTCCACAACGGAGGCAACTATCTGGTTGTCGGGATTCTGGAATACCATACCAACGCGGCGGCGCGCATCAAACACGTCCTCGTCGGTAACACTGTCCCCCGTCATCAGCTTTCCGTTTATATATACCTCACCCGAAGCGGGTTCGCTGAGCATACACAGCACGCTTGCAAGTGTGCTTTTACCGCTTCCGTTATGACCGAGGATCGCGGTGAACGAGCCCTTTTCCACAGTAAAGCTCACGTTGTGCAAAGCTTCAACGTCAGGCACGTCGCCGTAGCCCTCATATGTGAAGCACAAGTTTTTTACTTCGATCGTATTTTCCATCGGAACCCTTTCTTCAAGCATTAAAGTCTTAATTACGTCTTACCTGTCAAAGAACGCTCTTTGACGTCCATCTTGCGCTTGCTCCGCTGGGCAGAACAAGTCCGCTGTTTCTGACGGGAATACCCGTCTCACCTGTTTCAAGCACGCCACCCTTCGCACGCTCGCCGAGACTGCTCATGAGCATATAACCCATGGTAGCGGGAGAAAGTCCCGTGGTGTATGAATTGATAAGGAAGAAGAGAGGTTCATCCGTGAGCACCTGCGCCACAAGGGAAATAAGATCAGCGGCGCATTCCTCAAGCTTCCAGACCTCACCGTTAGGTCCCCTTCCGTAGGAGGGAGGGTCCATGATAACCGCATCATAACGTCTGCCGCGGCGAAGCTCACGCTCAACAAATTTCTTGCAGTCGTCTACTATGTATCTGCAAGGGGCATTTTCAAGTCCCGTGAGACGCATATTTTCCTTAGCAGCCGCAACCATACCCTTGGATGCGTCAACGTGGCAGAGAGCCGCTCCCGCCTCAGCACAAGCAACGGTAGCGCCGCCCGTATATGCGAAAAGGTTGAGAACGTTGGGTCTGCCGTTTTCGTACTTTTCAGGCTGTGTAGCTATAGCACGTCTGATGATGGAGGATGCCCAGTCCCAGTTAGCCGCCTGCTCCGGAAAGATACCCGTATGCTTGAAGCCCATGGGCTTGATCTGGAACTTGTAGTTTCCGTAATCTATCGTCCACATATCGGGCATGTTTGCAACAGTCCATGCACCGCCGCCACCGCGTCTTTTGTAAACACCGTGTGCCTTCTTCCAAAGGGGATCCTTCTTAGGCGTATTCCAGATGATCTGCGGGTCGGGGCGTATCAGTATGTAATCCCCCCATCTTTCGAGACGCTCACCGCATGATGCGTCAAGAAGCTCGTAATCCTTCCAATTATCGCAAATCCACATATTAATCGATCTTTCCTTTCATCGTCGTAGGTTTGTTGTAAAAATCCTTTAGTCTTGACGAGCCGCTGTGTGCGTGGCATATTGCCACGGCAATAGCGTCCGCCGTGTCGTCGGGTGAGGGAGGCTTGGGAAGCCCTAACATCATGGTGACCATGGAGATGACCTGCTTCTTCTCCGCTCTTCCGTATCCTACCACCGCCTGCTTTATCTGCAGAGGTGTGTACTCGTTAATGTCAAGTCCGTGACGTGTGGCACAAAGCAGTATAACTCCTCTCGCCTCCGCCACGATGATACCCGTCTTCTGGTTGGTGTTCCAGAAAAGCTCTTCTATAGCCAGTGTATCGGGCTTGTATCTTTCTATCACCGTGGTAAGATCCTCATATACAGAGTTCAGTCTGTCCTCGGTGGGAGTATTCGCCTCAGTGCGTATGGCACCGTATGCCACGGGACGGAATTTTCCGCCCACGTAATCAATAACGCCCCAACCCACTATGGCGATACCGGGGTCTATTCCCAAAATTCTCATCACAACTCCAAATCATATCCGCACAGCCGGACGGCATGTACATACAACTATACCATTATAATATAATATTATATCATATTTTCTCCGTTAAAACAACCACATGAACACCAATTATTCAATTTTTTCTTACGACAAACTTAATTTTGTTTCCGCTTGCCGTACCCGGCAAATAAACAGCTTGAAATATGAAAAATTTCACAAAATACTATTTTTTTCTCAGATAACTCTTCACATTAGGAAAAAAATGTTTTATAATGTATCCAGTATAATGAGTAATTATGTGTCCTGACTTGTCATTTGGGGCACGGAACGGAGCAGTAATGATCACAAAGCACCTTTTTATCATTAACCCCGTAGCAGGAAAAACAAATTCCTTTGACTCTCTCAGCCGTAAGATACACGAAGCTGTAGCTTCTCTTGACCCTGAGACAAACCTTTTTGAAATCAAGACCACCGCTGCCAAGGGAGACGCAGGCTTGTTTACCAAGGCTGCCGCAGATGACGCCGATGAGGTCCGCATATACGCCTGTGGCGGAGACGGAACCATCAACGAGGTGGTGAGCGCCGCCGTAGGACTTTCAAACGTATCCGTTTGTCCCGTTCCCGTTGGAAGCGGAAACGACTTCGTCAGATGCTTCGACGGATACGAAAAGGAGGATTTTCTTGATATATCCGCCTGTATCCGCGGCGACACGATTCCCTGTGACGTTATGCGTGCGGGAGAGTTTTACAGCGTAAATATCATATCCGTAGGTCTTGATGCCGTTGCGGGAATGAGACAGAAGAAGTTCAAGCGTATTCCCGGTGTTTCGGGAGGAATGGCGTACAAGATAGCGCTCGGTCTTTCCTTTATGACAGCCATGAAAAACAAGATCAGCTTTGAGATCGACGGTGTTCCCTTTGACGCAGGCAGTGAATACATCACCATAGGTGTTGCAGGCAACGGAAAGTGGTACGGCGGAGGCTTCAAGGCAACTCCCTACGCAGATATATCCGACGGACTTATGGATTTTGTAACGGTACGCACTATATCCCGACTCGAGTTTTTGAAGTATGTTTCCATTTACAAAAGAGGCGAACATATTGAAAAGATGCCCTTCGTAAAATACATCCGCTGCAAAAAGATCAAAATGATCTCGGATAAGCCCCTTACACTTCAGTTCGACGGCGAGATACATACGATGGAAAACCCCGAAATCGAAATAATCCCAGCCGCAACACGTATCATACTTCCCAAAAAGTAACATGTCATGTATAAAGCCTCTTTGAGATACTGCGTAGCTTTGATTGCAGTAATTATGTGTTGAAGTTTATGTTTAATCCCTTGCTATCAGAAAGGATAGTCATGAGCACACAAATCAAAACAATTCTTGCATTGGTGTTATGCGTTGTTCTCTGCCTTCCCGTTTACGTAGCGGGAGCAGGTGACACAGATGTCATATCTGTGCCGGTTAACGACTACATTAAAGACTTTGCCGGTCTGGCAAGCGAGATGCGAGATCGAATGATAGAACGACAGACAAAGATAATCCTGTACTATGCCTGCTCTTCTACCATAGAAGAAAACTTCTTCAAAAATCTTTTTGATAATGTCTTCGAGCACACCGGAGACCCTCGCGGAGGGGATTATCTGTTAAATCATTACAGCGGATATAACTGTTCCTACGGAGGGTTTAAAAGAGACGGCGTTTGCTACTACACCTTAACCTTTGACATGAAGTATCACACCGATGCCAAACAGGAAAACACCGTAGACACCGAAGTAGAAAAGATCGCTCGTAAAATCAAAAACAGCTTTACCACCGACTACGAAAAGATCGTTGCAATATACAGATTTGTCACAAACAATACCGAGTATGATTATACCAATCTCAACGACAAAAATCATGCTCTGAAATATTCCGCATATGCCGCGCTGATAAACAAAACATCCGTCTGTCAGGGATATGCAAACCTTATGTACAGACTATGTCTTGAGCTTGGGATAGATTGCCGTATCATCAGCGGCATCGGTAACGGCGGTCCACATACATGGAACATCATCCGCGGTCACGACGGAAGATATTACCTTTTCGATGCAACATGGGATGCGTCAAACATCAGAAACGGTCTCAGTCATTCCTACTGCTTTAACGGAAGCGACGATTTTGACGGTCACTTTGCATACGAAAAGTTCCTTACCGATGAATTCACTGCAAAGTACCCCATTGCCAAAGAGCACCACAAGTTTGAACCCTCGAACCACGTTTTTGATGACGTATGGCATATTGATGCTTATGCAACCGACGCCGGAAGCGGAGAAAAGTCTCATCACTGCACTATCTGCGGTACCAGAGGCGAGGTCTTCTCTGTTCCATACGTTCACGCAGAAAATCTGTACAGAAATTTCGAGCTTAAAAGCTGGTCCCACGACGGTATAGATTTCGTAAGCTCCAACGGTCTCATGGGCGATATCGGTAACGGTGACTTCAGTCAGACGGGCAAAATGACACGTTCCATGTTCGTCACCGTTCTTTACAGAATGGCAGGTTCTCCGGAGGTCTCTGAGAGATCCCCCTTCACGGATCTTGATCCCGCGCAGAGCTGGTATCATGATGCAGTAACGTGGGCGTTTAAAAACGGTATCGTAACGGGCACGAGCGCTACTACCTTCGCACCTGATGCAGAGGTGACACGCGAACAGATCGCAACCTTCCTTTACAGATACACTGTAAATTACCTGAAGGCCCGCATTTCAAACATCGAAAACGATATCTCATCTTTCCCCGATGAAAGCAGTGTTGCCGACTACGCCAGAGAAGCCCTCAACTGGGCAAACGGAATCGGACTTATCAAGGGACAGTCATCCGGCAGCACGTCTATACTTGCTCCTCGGAATAACGCAACCCGTGAAGAGGTAGCGGTAGTTATCTTCCGCTTCTGTATGTCCGACAACTGAACAGCACCGCAAAGTCTGATTCGAGCAACCGAATCAGACTTTTTTGCACAAAAATTTTACAACACCAAAATAGCAGTTGTATATTGAAATAATCGGAATATTCAGCTATAATTATGATGTGGTATTGTAGTTTTATTTAAAGCAAAAAATGAATGGAGACATATACATGAAAAAACTCAGAACGACGGCAGTATTTTTGCTGATTTTTGTCCTGATCGCGTCCATCGGATTCAATATTCCGACCACGGTCATGGCAGAGGAAAATGAAAAAGACTCCCGTACAATTACCTTTGAACCCTCCATCGGAGACGGATTCGATGACGATGAGGATTATTACGAGATAACCCCGGATGGACTCACCTACTACGGTAAATACGTTGTAAGTGTTTCCAAAACCAAGCTAAAAAAATCCATAGTCCTTCAGGAGGGTACATTGGGAATTGCCGAGGGAGTTTTTGCGGGTACGGATATCACAAGTATTGTTATGCCCGATAGCCTCACCGTTATTTGCGATGATGCATTTGCAGGATGTACCTCCCTTCAGAACATAACTTTTTCCAAGAACATTGAAAAGATAGGTAGCCGCGCATTCGCAAACTGTACAAGTCTCACCGAGATGACTCTGCCTGCAGGCATCAGTGAAGTTCCGTCGGAAATATTTTATGGCTGTACTTCACTAAAAAAAGTCGTCCTTGAGGAAGGCGTTTCCGTCATCCGTTCCGGAGCATTCCAAAACAGTGCTGTTTCCGAGCTGACGATCCCCTACACCGTAGGAAAGATCGAACGCCTTGCTGTCAACGGATGCACTTTCCTTTCCCACGTATATTTCGGTGCAAGCCGTAACGAATGGAACAGCATCACATTTGATGCTGAAGGTAACAAAGAATTTGATTCTGCCCGCTTCCACTATACCGATACTCCTCTCGGTCATTTTACAGATATGCCCAATCCCCTTGACTGGCGCTATGGGGGACTTCGCTACTGTGTTATTGAAGGGCTGATGACCGGTACCTCGGCATCGACCGTGTCACCTGATATGATAACCTCAAGAGCACAGCTCGTAACTCTCCTTTGGAGAATGGAAGGGTCACCCGCTTCCTCCTCCGCACCGTTTTTCACAGACCTTACGTCTGATTGGTACGTGGACGCGGTGGCATGGGCAAGTGAAAACGGTATCGTCAAAGGAACAGGAAACGACACCTTCTCGCCCGACCGTAATCTGACCCGTCAGGAGGTAGCTACCTTCATTTTCCGCTACGCAGAATTCAAAGGCAAGGCAGGCAGCCTGCGCGCAGACCTTTCCGATTTTCCCGACTGCGGAAAGGTAAGTGATTTTGCAAAGGAAGCCCTTGCATTTGCTGTTGCAGAAAATATCATTACCGGAATCACCGCTGACGGAAACGTACTACTTGATCCCATGGGGGTTGCAACAAGAGCGCAGATAGCCACCATACTCATGAGATACTGCACAAA
>JAEIGA010008209.1_pt1 | contig 15818 bp, 16 predicted proteins | sample 9270691 | NCBI WGS metagenome assembly JAEIGA01 (sample SAMN17057246, study PRJNA624740) | gut metagenome | biome: biome; isolation source: fecal sample | host: Bos grunniens | place: China: Xizang | collected 2019
GAAGCCTTCTTCGAGGAACACGATGATGAGATAAGGGACGAGATACGTGAGCGTGATGACTCCACAACGGTAAACGACCTTATCAAGAACACCAGAGATATTCCTGTGCGTGTGGAGATGCTATCCAACTACGACTGCATCAACTCCTGCTGGTTAGAGTCACAAGGTGGCTTCCGATACAATGAGAGTTACTTCGGGGATATGATAGATACTCTCCGCCTCAACCCTGCAAAGGTGAAGAAGGCTTTGACCGATAAGGGATATACGCTATATGGAAGATTCCCGAACAAGAAGTATCGTGACGGCAAGGAACAAGTGTCCTACGAGGACTTCTGCCAGGAGTTGGAGAACTCCTGCTGTGGAGCTAACCTGCTTACCTACATAGGGCTTGTAAACCTCAGAGACCTCTACGATGCCGACTTCAAAATAAAAGAAGTCATTATCCCCAAAGGTAACACCTGCGGGCTGTTCAGCTCGATGTATGGCGGTGGCAGTCTGATAGAAATGGAACTCAAGAGCGATGTCAGAATCCGACTGGATAAGGCACGCAAGGACGGCTATGGCTTCCGCCTGCGACTTGATAATGAACGCTCCGAGTATGACTGCTCCATCAAGCATGTATATGGTGTCTGCGATACCTTCTTTGGCAAGCAGGTAAGCATCGTTTCGATGAACTAAATCAGTATTAACCTAAAAATATCAATGTATGAAGAAGATTGAAGTAAAGGTAAGATATCTCTTCGAGGGTACTTACACCGTAGCGGCAGATGACCGCAACGAAGCACGCACAATGGTAACAAGGGATTGCGGGCTGGTATTGGGAGGCAATATTCACACGACACTCGATGATGACGAGGTGGATTGGGATTTCGATGTTCACCCCGATATGCAGATCCTATCCTACACGGAGTTGGAGCTGAAGGAAAAGCCGAAGCGTCTGAAGATGGACTTCTCCGACAGAATAGAGACGCTCCGTAAGGACATCATAGATGCCATAAGGCAGTTGCTATATTCGCACGGACTGACAGAGATAACCTTTCCCGAAGAGCAGGATGATCCTGTATGGGTGATATGGTTTGACAATAATGCCGACCCGTTTGAGTGCAAGGTAACAGGTATTCAAGTTACAGATAATAGCCTGACCGTTGTCGCCCATGAGAAAGAAGCAAATTTTGAGGCTACCCGCCATACCCCGTTTGAACTTGGTGCATCAAACATAGATTGGCTGCAACAGATGTACGATGCCGTATGGCAGCAGTTGGAAGAGAACAATAGTGATAACGCTTAAAAACTAAAACTATGGCAACAGCAATCAATATGGATAAACATATATGGGAAGGATGGACTGTCGGACGATTCATCGAAGAATTATCCCCACAAGTGGAAATGATTATGAGTGGTCAGAGTTGGAAACCTCCATTCAAGAACAAACAGGAACTTTCCGAATGGTGTAAAGAGAACCAGCCCTACTACAAAAAGAAAATTGCAGATGTAAATAACCACTTTGCAAGAATGTATAACCTCAAATAACTACGACTATGAAACTGATGGCAGAAAATGCAATATCGAGCTTCTTCTACTATATGTGGAACGCTTGGGGAGAGACAGAGTGTAAAATTGTCTTCGGAGGTATGCACAAGCACTTCTGGGAGAAGTGGAACGCCCTTGCCGACAAAGCGATATTCAGTGCGGCGGAGCGATTCTATGCAGAACTATCGGAAAATAACCGTGAGATGCTGGTAAATCGTGCGGTGACACTATACGATGGAAAGGCAATAAGGCAAGAGAAAGAGAACTCCGAAATACTTGTCTGTGTAAAATGTGGCTCACCTGAAGTAGAGGTAAAGGCATGGGTAAATGCCAATACAGATGAATTTATAAGCGATATTGACGATGATTATTGTGGACGCTGGTGTGACCAATGTGACGACAATGCAGACCTGTGTACTAAAGAAGAATACATCGACAAGATGCAAGATTGGTGGAAAGACCTCGACTTCATTACATTGGAGAGCATCACCGGCTTGCACGAGGCTGACTACTCCTCGGAAGATGGCTCACAAGCCTTCATCAATGCTTGCAGCGAGTGGTGGAATGGTCAAGACTATGACACCCAAAGAGGACTCTATTTCAAATCACAATCTTAATACTTACTGCTATGGTTGAAAAAGAAATCATCGAAAGAATATGCGGTTCGTGTAACTGCGACGAAGTAACCGCACTGGAGTGTCTGAATGACGAGATACGACACCTCAGAGAGTTACAAGAGGTGGAAGACCTGCAAGAGAGCGACATCGAGCAATCGTGCAAAGACCTCGGCATTGAGTCCGAGTGTATAGAGTATTTTACAATGGTATTAACATTCTAACATCTACGACTATGACTTACTTTAAGAATATAAAGTCATTGGCAGAACTCAAGAAGGAGTACCGCCGCCTGGCATTGGAGAATCACCCCGACAAAGGTGGTAGCACAGAGGTGATGCAGCAGATAAATGTGAAGTTTGAACAACTCCACGAGATATGGAAGAACAATACCACCGTATCGGCAAACGCTTCGGGATATGAAAATAACTATGCCGGAGCAACAGCGAAGGAGTATGCCGACTTTGTATATAACGAGTATCGTTGGAAAGGTCGTAACTACACAGGGCAGCACGCTCCCGAAATCGTGGAACTGGTGCGTAACTGGATGAAGGAGACATATCCCAAGTATAAGTTCTCCGTATCAAGGCACAACTATAATTCTATCCATATTTACCTTGTCAAAGCAGACTTCGAGGCGTTCAAGAAGGATAAGGGTGTCGTGTTCCACCACGATGTGAACCACTACCACATTGACAACGATGATACCCTAACCGACAGAGCCAAAGAGGTGATGAAGAATGTCTGCGACTTTGTGATGTCGTATAACTTCGAAGACAGCGATCCTATGACGGACTACTTCTGCACGAACTTCTACCTCCATTTGGGAGTCGGCACATACAAGAAGCCATACAAAGTGGAACTTCCTAAATTGGATTGCAAGGGCAAGAAGCCAGAAGTATTCAAGCACCCCGAAGGTGCTGCACACAAGGCGATACGCTAGGCATTGGACGGTGCATACTTCAGTTTCCACAACAGCCAACGACTGCAAGGCAAGATAGTACTCGGAGAAGATTCATACGGGCATAGTGGCGACAAATACTTCAGGCCGCTATCACACTCAAGTGCCAAGACTGCACAAAAGCGAATGGATAAGTTGGAGAAAGCCGGTATCCGCTGCAAGCTCACGGGATACAATGGTGGGTGCATCGAGTTTCTCGGCTATATTTCCGAGATGGAAGCACTACTCGAACTGGAACGTCAGGAGATAGTTGCAGATTATCAAAAAGTGGTTAGTAAAGCAAGAGCAAACTATTTAGGTATAATTATGGCGACCGTTCAATTATATAAGCGGACATTCTCTTAAATTGACTTTTTTTAAGAGAAGATCAATTCCTTTATTCCTGACCAAGTAGAACATGCTAAATTTCAGCATGTTCCGCTTGGTTTTACAATATTTATATATCTTGCTTTGATTTTCATATATTTACACCCCATACGGCATCAATATTCTGTGTCCCTTTCTGTCCTGAAACAACATTACCACCTTCATAACACTCCACATCATAGATATAAGCCTTACTATAAATATTTTTAAGAGATTTCTCCATACATCCTATATACCCACAATTTATCATATAGCGCTCTAAAGCCATATTAAACTGTTCCGTATCATTCTGTAAGTCATCATCCAAATAGTACAATCCAGAAATCATTTCCTTATAGGAGTTTCCCTCTATATGCATTTTTACAGCCTTGTTATAATACAATAGAGCCATCTCCGCAGGATAGTTGCTGATAATATACCTCAGATTTGTTGGTTCGATGACAGACAATATATGATTATAGAACTCTGTACCTAGACTAGCGTTATCAGAAGGAATAATTTCCTTACAGATTTCATTAATACACTGTTCAAGTATATTTTTAATTTCTATCCGGTTCATATCTTCTTCAGCTGGAGTCAATTCATCCTCCATCGATTTGTGCCGCGAAGTGATAAACGCATTCAAAGAAGTTAGAATCTTATCCTTAACTTCATTTTCAGCATTCATATACTCATAAGCAAAATACACGAACTTGAACAACTGTGTCCAGGTAAACATCATCCGATAAATTTCCGCTATGTAACTGTTCGTATGCAAAAGTTGATTGGTATTAGTTGTCAGCACTGCAAGGATACGTTGCAAACAAAACATAGAATCCTTTAGCAAGAATTCAATTAATTGCAACTTCTCTCTTACTCTCAAATATTCCTTATCAATACCGCACTCTACCAAGCTCATTCCAAAAACTTCAAGTTTCTTACCCTCTAGAGGGATACGGAGAAATTCAGTCAGTTTCCTGTAAAAGACAATAGGAGCGTTAGTCCGGTAGCGTATCATCTTTCGTCCGTCCTGTACATAGTATTCCATCAAACTGATATCGTCAAACAAGAAATCCAGAAAAAGATAATTCCATATTGCTTTCATACGTGATTCAACTATCAACTGTTGTACAGAACGCTCAATATTGAAGGTTGATGAAATTCTAAGAGAATAAAACTTCAGTACATTAAGATTCACATCCTCCCGGAAATTTTCTGGCATAAGCTCCCATTTATATTTGAAATGCTTATAACAGTACAATTTTAATTCGGTTGACAGCATGACAATCTCTTCAACATCTGGATAAAGAGACAGTTTTTCCAACGAAATATCCTCATACGGCTTCAACGAAAATAATCCTTTTAAATCTTGGATCTCAGCTATGCTGATGTTTTCATTATGTGCATACAGATATAGTATCGACTTACGGGCTACAATCTCAATTATAGGACAAACATAAGGTAATAATTTTTGAATTCGGTTTTCTGAGAAGTCTGGTAGTGCCTCCTCAACCATAATATAGCGCTTAAGAAGATGAAGTATCTTTTTCATGCTGATGGAGGCATCCTTCAAAAACGAGCCTTTTTTATAGTATCGCGAAGCAGCCCAGTAGTATAATATTGCTTTTTCCAATGAGGTCAGGATTTCCATCTTTTCAAACTCCTTGTTATCATCCGAAAGTACGGCAAGTTGCTTGAGAAAATCCTCTGTAAGTTCTGAATCCTTTCCAGCACAACTAAGTTGGACGTTTCCCATTCCATCTAATACAATTGCTATTGTTTGTAGATAATTGGATCTAAGCGAATAAGGAACGGAAGACCATGTCGCCTTGTTCAAGAATGTTCTTACTTTCGATACCTTGTCTTCCATATTCAATCTCTCTCCAAAAAAATACTCCATAAGAATATGCATACTACGGTTATAGTATCTGCACGCAAAACATGGTATTGAGTAACCTTTCTTAAGCATTTCTTTCCTATGTCGATTACATGCATCTACTTTAAAATAAGACAAGTTCTTCACATATGATTCATTCGGGTTCCAATTGTCAAGAAAGGACATTGTAGTTTCTAAACCTTTTCTTGTAGCACCTTCACGCAATCTGTTCCCTAAAAAAGTTCTCAACTTGTATTTGATTCTTTTCCATTGTTGATTGTAGCCAATATCTTTCCACCCGGAAACATCACTTCCCAGTTCGTTCCAGTCGATATTATCAATAACGTCCTTAATTTCTTTCTGTACGGTTATATCTAATTTTTGCAACCGACAGTATTCCTCTATATCCGTATCAAATTCAAACCCCCAAAAGTAAAGGCCCGTCACAAATTTCTCGGAATTCCTGTTTATCAGACCGTTCTTATAATATAGAATTTCAGCCAGTCGCCTAAAAAAATCCACAAGGATGATAAATTTATCCTTAGCATTAGTCACCCTATACAGATAACGGAACTCTGATTCAGCCACATCCACATTAGCTTTAGTAATGCCTCCAAGTTCCACCTTTTCTAATACAAACAGTTTTGCAAGTATAGCCTGATATACCAGACGCAAATCCTCAAGAAGCGAAAGACGAAATATTAGGTTACTTTTTTCCGGAGTTAGGATTTTCGACAAACCAGTAACTAGTTCATCCCCCTGAATTTCATAATCATCTTGCCCACAATTCTGTTTTTCTTTCTGCAAAAGTTGGGTTTCTATTTCCTTTTCAAAATTCCTATTTGACATGATTCCATCCTGTCCTTCCAAAAGGTTTATCTTTTCTTCCTTCAACTCCTTTTTTGATTTATAGAGAACATACTTTTTGTCCCTCCAATCCTGTGATTTCACCACTTTGAGTTCCAAGCCTAATTTTGCTTCATCAACATACCTGAAATCAATCAGCATGCACACCAACTCATAATAAATCACATAGGCCGAGTTGTTGGTCTTGCGACGTTCGTAGGTGAGCCCAAGCTTCAGCATATTGCGTATGATCGGCAATATGATGTCACCCGATGCCATCTGTTTAGCTGCCTCTTTCTGATACAGCATCTCCTTCAGATACGTAATACTATTCCTATACTCCAGAGCAGAATCCAAATAGTTCTCATCTGTCATCTGCAAATCACCCAGCACTTGATGTATTCTAGAAAGTAGAATAGCATAATGATCCTGACTTGCACTGGTTCTGCTCAACATATTGGAATAATGAGCCAACATTTTTGTGAAATGTTTCTTTACCGAAAGGGATTCATCTAGCGTAAAATTAAAAATAGCCGCCACTTCTTCCGAATATTTAGACAATATGGCAATCTCACTTGATACGCTCTTTCTGAACTTGAAATTATAAAGTCCTGACGGGATATTGGTCATGTGTGTATGAATCATATACGATAGAATAGTATGTATAAAAGTACGTAGTTCAGGCGTTCTATAAACTTCCAACAGTTCAGGAGCCTGTTCCAAATTTCTCCACGAAAAACTATAACTATGATATTTGTAAATATGATTCATCAGGAAAGATGCCGATATTAGAATCTTATCCCCATGCTGGGTCGCATTGTTTATAATAGCTTGCATAATGGGATATGCCATATAGAATACAAATGCAATCTTCCGTTGGTTTACGTAATTAAAGGTCAGAATATAATTTTTCTTAGGATTCCGTTTTTTCCCAGAATGCTCCCACCCATAAATATACGGTGAACTATTTCCTTTACGATATAGGTTATCCTGAGTCCTAACATACATGTTGAAATAGGAAAGAATCTTCTGTGGAGAACCGTTACTGATATGGGTAAGATAAATGGTAAAATAATGCAAGAATATGATACCTCCCTTCAACCGCCATTCATCATACGTATTTGAAGTCCCTTTATTTTCAATTTCACACAAATACTTGTAATACCATTTCAATGAAGGATATTCAGGTACAGTTGTGCCATACAGATAATACTTCTCTATCATTTTCTTCTTCAAATAATCTGCCGGTAACAACATCTTGCACAGATACTGCTCTGTCATTGAAGTCACACTCATCTGCGTACGGTTCGAAGTCAAAAAACTGTCCACATAAATGGCACCGCCAAAGACACTACTGATAGCAAATTCACGGTCTGACAGACCAGCCAAATAGGCATCATATAGTTCCCTTCCTGATATGAAGATGAATTTAGCACGAGCTGTCGAAATGAAATGCTTCATATTGGCCAGTAACCTCAGTACATTGTCCTTCCGCTTGCGTGATCCCATATCACCCGCAAATCCATTCGAAGTTCCTTCAAATGTGGTGAAAAGTTCATCTTCCGGTTCCTTATTCGTCATATCCGGATCAATCTTATCAAGTTCATCGAATACAATGACGAACTGCAGCCTATAAAAAGACCAAATTCGTTCAAAATGTGAGAGTATATCAATCAGTTCACTTTCTATTTCACGTACCCCTGCCAATGGAGAAGTCTTTTTCCTCCGTCTGCCGAACGATATATTTATCACTCCCTGAGTACTTTCTGCAACAGGAGAAGTTTCTTCATCAATAACGGTATGTATCCTGTCGTTAAGTTGGTATAACCGTTTCCTTATCCATACATACTGTTTCACACCAGGAATGTACCTAAATGTAAAGCGAGTCAGCAACCTTGTAATGAAATAGACTAACAAAAAAACGACTATTATAAAAATCTTTTTGCATAAACATTTTTCACTTTTACCCAATTGCTGATAAAACTCATATGAATAAGTGTAAATCCGCTGAAGAAATCCTGTATCCGAATCCTTTTCAATATGCATAATTGCCGTATTCCCATTCACAATATTATCAAAACGGACTGTTGATGTGGACTTCTGCTTCCGCATATTCTGAATCTGCACACTTTTCATTTCTTTACAAGCAACCCCTTTCAAAGATTTCACTACATAAAAAGCAGCAAAACAGTTTAACAATATGTACAAATAGGCCGGCCAAAAATATAGATGTTTGTTCGATATAAATCCTTCAATCTCCGACTTTATTCGTCTGGCAATCAAGCATAAAACATCCCTTTCCTTCAAAACTTCATGCCCAAGGTTGATATGTATATGTATGCGTTGGGTTGTTTTTCCCCTGTAATCTAAAAAAATAGTCTTATCAAGTCTGCTACGCTCCTCTTTGTCCAAACGCTTAAGGCGTTCAAGGCATTCGCCAAAACACTTCCGCCACGAAGTAGAATCATGTCCAGATTTTCCAGTACGCCACTTTCCCTTGCGCACCGTATGACGAACAAGTCCTAAAGCAAATAACAAATATCTCCTCCAATAACCAATATGATACTTCTTCACATATAAAAATATTCTTAACATACAAAGCAACGCACCAATGACTGGCCAACACAGTATTTCAGGTATTTCAAAAAGCAGTTTACAACAAAAAAAGATGGTCAGCAGATGAAGTAATAGGAAATAAAATTCAATTCTACTGCTCCGACGCCGCTGTCTGGTTATGTTATACAATGCTTTTTCCACAAATGAGGATTTTCCCATTCCTCTGTATCCCGCCACCAAAAACGAACCGGTCTTGTCATTATTCGTTATCCAGTTCCTAAGCCTATACAATATGTCCTCACGGCCTATAAATGCTTCATTATTCCCTCGGTTCTTTTTAGCAAGGAAAGGCAGATAATAGTTCAGGCGTTTGGTACGAGATGAATATCTATCAAAAGGATTCGTGTAATTCCTGTTCATGACTTTACTATATTTTTATCTGTGATACAATTTCAATCAAATCCATAAAAAATAATCTGATTTCACTCTTTAGAATTTTACTCTTTAATACGGAACCCAATTCTTTATCTATATCTTTTAATATCTGGTTGTCATCAACGACGATTTCTCCGATTGTTTTTATACGTTCATCCAAATCTTCATTCATTTTCCTCAACAATAATATATCCGACTCATATTCTTTCCGCGATTGTCGATAACTACACTTTTCTTGTAAAAGAACGACTTTGTCCTTAATCATATTCTTATATTCATCTAGACTCATGCTACATATCGTACAGATAAAAGACTTGCAATAATTTATCCTGATTCGTTTGTCAATTATTTCACACTTTAAATCAAGATTATTTATCAAGCAATTAATCCTCTCTATTTCCTTATTATTATCATGTACCCGAGCTCTCAGAGAATCAAGTTCTATCTTACTTCGCATTTTATTCTCATAACATGAGAGATAATTCAAACAGCCATAAACAACCTTCTGCACACATCGAGCCCGAAAGTATTTTACAATGGCTAAAACAATAAATACTGCCAGAATAAATGCAATATGGGGATAAAATTTCCCAAACTGAATTGACAATAAAAACAAATCGCACATTCCACATATGACAACAATCCATCCCCAAGAGACTCCCCAAAAGACATTATACTTACGTATTAGTTCCCTGACTCTCTTTTCCTTGTATCCTTTAAATTTAGAAAATGTATTGACTGTAGTTTCCATAACATTAAACTTTAGGACGAACAATGCAAGTAAAATAATTTACATAAGCTCGACATAAGGTTAATAAATAAAATATTGATAATTAAGAGACACCGATAATTTGATTATGCCCAATAATAACATTTAGACCATTATCGCTATGTTCTCCGAGGCTAAAATTACTGAAAATTTATTGTTTGGCAAATGATTCCTCAAAAAGAATTGCGAAATATCAAGATAAACACATGTTCTCCATTTAATCATAAAAAAAATGGAAGTACCATAATAAATCCAACCGTATGAGTGATGTCGAAATCATCCTCATCATAATTATTTTTCATTCCGGTGGCTACCTATGCTTCAAACATTTCTATCTGGAATATGTCTGCAAGCATCTGGCACATCTGTTTCCACGTAGGGTATCCTACAACCGATTTGTGGAACAGGAAAAGGAAGTATTGTTATCCTTGACCATATTCATCAAGACCGTATTGTTGGGAACATGTACAGGCATCAGCTTTGTGGATTCCACTCCCTTACGTGTATGTCGGAGTCAAAGAATCCATATCCACAAGACGTTTGAAGGATTGGCAACACATATGAAATGCTCTATGGGGTAGTTCTTCGGATTCGAGCTACATTTGATTATCAACGACAAAGGAGAGATTCTCAACTTCATGTTTACGACTGCTGACATGGATGACAGAGAACCATTGATACAAGGAAGTTTCCTGAACAACATTAAGGGAAAACTATGCGCTGACAATGTATATATAGGCAAGACACTTTTATAGTGAATATCCCTGGATGGCATTCAACTTGTCACCAAAATCAAGAACAGTATGAAAAATGTCCTGATGAATCTTAACGACAAAATCCTAATCCGTAAAAGGGCGGTGATTGAAACCGTGAACGATGAATTGAAGAACATTGCTCAGATAGAGCATTCAAGACATCGGTCATTCAATCAATTTTATAACCAATGCTCTGTCGGCAATTGCTGCCTATTTTTTTCTTTGACAAGAAACCCGCCATTGAGGTAAAATTTGTCAATGACGGGTAACTTGCTTTGTTTTGAATTATATCGAACTCACGTTAATTAGAATTTACTTTAGCTTCCAATTCTTCAATAGTTTTATTGAGAAAAGCATAACCATCTGAAAGAATATGCCTATATTCATTTATTGCCTTTTGCGCATAAGCAATGTCCCGTGTATGATAATATTCTATTTCATAGGCATAGCCTATAAAAAAAGAAACAACATTGTCCCTGCCACGCAATTCCTCCAGTTCCCTTCGACCTTCTTCACGTATTTGCGGATTATGCTCATTGAACGTTTTATCTATTGCTTTATCTACAACATTAAGGATTTTACGTTTCTCTTCTATTTTTTTTCTTGCATCCATAAAAATAACAATTAAAATTTATTTAACCTAAGTAATATATCCCATTTATAAAGCCCATAATTGGCATTACACAAATAAACGTAAGAACATCCCTTTATAAATATCTTCACAACTATTCAGTTGCACCAATTAAAAACCAAGATAGGCCCAATTAATCTCATATTTTCTGAGCATTTACCTACATGGAATCTCTTGAAATATTTTGCATGTTCAATCAACAACCATCTCAGATACTTTCCATTGTCATCTAAAGCCAAGCCCAATATACACAATGGTTTATTAAAATTTCAAGTTACCAATGATTCGTTCTACAAAGTTAGCGAAACAGTTTTAAATATGCCACTACAACTGTTCTTATTTTTAGTCTTATATAAAATTCTCCTTTACGTTACAGTATTAAAAGAGCAAAAGTAGGACCAAAATAAAATTCAGTCCTACTTTCTAAGCGAACTAAAATTTTAATAATTCTCCATATTTCTCCCAAAGGATAATTAATATCCAAACTATCTTTCTACATCTGGAACAAAAATTCAGAATCAGTTATTATACAGTAATTGAAACTCTCTTTTTCTACGGCGTTCGATGCTGGGGATAGGCTTGCCTTTGTAGCAACGGTACGAGATATACTCCTCATAAATATCTCTGTCACCAGACTCTATTTTCTTGATGAGATTACTTTTCGGGCGTTTGCCATAGCCAAGCAAGCATGAATGTCCAACATTGTACGCTAAGACCGTCAGCAGAAGAGCATCTTTCCCATACTTTCGAAAATACTTGTATCGCTCCAAGAGGTCTGTTCTGAGCAACGAATCCGCTTGTTCCTCGGTAATATCTGCCGTCAGGTTATCGTGTGGCAAAAGCATATGCCCATAACCGATGTACGGATAGTGTTTTTCCGAGTGCCACCCCTCTAACTCCTTGATAAGCTCGACTGCCTTATCGAATAGTTCCGCTGAAATCTCCTTTGGTAGCGGTGGCGAAGAGTCGCCACCGCGTGTCTGTGCCTTGGCATATCCGCAAAGCAGTGTCAGACATATAATCATCAACTTTATTCTCATAGATTATCTATTTTAGAGGTTTGTATTCAGTGGCAGACACCCGACAAGCGGATGCCTGCCACCATCGGTTAAGGATTGAGATTGATTGGAGTAACGATAGTTCCTATGGGGGTAATCGTGTTACCCTCCGAGGTCTCCTCTTCCTCCTTTGCCTCGTTGTTGAATGTGAATGTGAGCTGATAGAGCTGGTCGTGGTTATCCTCGAAGTAGATGTCTATCGTCTGCTGGTCCTCACACTCCGAAGTGTAGTAGATGCGGAACACCTCTCTATCCAGCGGATAGCGGTCATTCGGGAGCAACACCATACCGTCATCCATTCTCAAAGTACCCTCGCCATCGGGCTGGAAGTAACGGATCGTGTAGCGAGTATCTGAGAAATACCCCTCACGCACAATCTCGCAGCGTATCTCCGCTGTCTCGCCCTTCACCAAGCGTTTCGGTACAGGCATTGTCTCTACTGTAAAGGGATAGGCCTGCTGAACATCGAGGTCATCCTCGCAAGATGTGAAGCCCAATACTGCGGTCATCATGGCACCGCAAACCATCATATAAAAAAATAACTTTTTCATAGCACTTTCATTTTATTCAATTGATTATAAATTTTACACCTAAACCGAACTGAGTGCTGAACTTACCGAGTGAGCCTCCCCAGAGTACACGCTCACGAACATTCGCAAGCAGGACAATACGGTCTGTTATATAACTCTCCAATTCCAGTGTTATGGCACCTCCATAGATAAAGGTATCCTTTGCAAGCAGCGTAGAGCCGTCGTGCAGCATCTTGTCACCCCAATTCACCGTCTCGTAGCCTGCCAATGCAGAGCCACCGATGGAGAGGAATAATATTTTCGCTGGATCAGACAGAAACATAAGGTAGTAACCGCCTTCGGCTGTGAACTGGGCACGGGGCACAGATACGCCACGATAGTCATAATTCTTCTGTAGGTATTCCACTCCCGCCACCCAACGGTTAGCCTTCTTGGTATATCCCGACATAGCTATTCCCGTGTAGTAGTTCAGCGAAGATTTAGAGCCGTTGACAAAGCCGCCTCTGAGTTCCACACCCGTCATCTTCGGGATATAACGCTGGGCGTATGCCTGCCCTGACGAGAGGGCAAGCGATACGACTGCGATACATAGAAACAGATACTTCTTCATACTACTTCACTTTAAGTTCGTTAATAACTTTTGCTCTTACAATATCCTCACTCTCTACGGTGAAGGTCTGGTATCTGCCACCACCCTTCTCGTGCATCTCCACCACAAGCACCTTATCGGCAGGGATGGTGAACTTGTCAAACACGAATACGGTGCGCTCATCCTTGTTACCCGCTACGGTTGTGGCATAGTTGTATGCACGCAGAGGGAAGATTATTTGTTCCTGAATGGCTGTGCGTTTCATCACTTTCTTATCCACAATCTTAAAGGTCACGAAGTCCACCTCGTAAGGAACATTCGATGTGTTCTTCACCTGCGTATGGAAGTAGAGCAAGCCATTGTGGGTATAGAGACCACGCAACAGATACTGGATGCCGAACGCCTTGCTGCCGATGTGCTTGATGTAGCGTTTGTTGTCCTTGTGGATAGCCTTGCCGATGAGGTGCACCAACTTCGGTGATACACTGCCTAGCTCCTGCAAATAGATGTCGAGAGCATTGTTGGGACGGTTTACCTCACTGCCATCGTGAATAAAATCCTTCATCTCGATATTCAGTAGCAGTGGTTCATCGGAGTACTTCACATTGAAGGTGTAGAAACTGCCACTCTCGGTAATCACCGACATATTGGTCTCATCGCGGAAGTTCTTTACTGTAGCCTTCACACGAATCACATTCTCCGAGCCGTCGGCCTTGCCTGCGATAAGGTTAGGCGAGCCAAGATCCACATAGCGTACTGCCGCAGGGAAGATAATGTGGGTAGTCTTGTCGTATGTCACCTCCAATCCGTATGGCGGTATCATACGGTCAAAGGTCAGCTTCTTCGTCAGACCATGATAGATGTCGCCATCCTCCTGCTGCGGATAGATGTCCGCTGTGAGGGTTACATCGTTAGATACTGTGTTAGTTACTACGGTTGAATCAACCGATTGTGCATTGGCACTTACAACGCCCATAGCAAGGGCAATAATTACAAAAATCTTTCTCATGTGTTTAATGTTTTAAATGGTTATTAATTATTTTGATATAACATCAGCGTATATCCTGATTTCAGATGCACTTTCTCTTCACGCATCTTCTTTGTGATATATTGGGAGACTCCTTGTATAGTGCCTTTCCCTACCTCTGAAAGCAGCTGTTCTTCAGCAGACTGTGTGGTAATCGATATGCTTGTGCCGAGATTCTGTCCCAAGTTAGCAGCCATTTCCTTAGCCACACTGGTTTCCATAGACCCTGGTATGAATATGCCTGACTGTCCGTCATTGTCGTGGACGGTAAGTTCTACGGGAATGATGATACCGTTATGCTCCACCTGAAGAATCTCGATGTCGAGCCTTTCTCCTTTGATGCTGCCTTCGCCCATGATGAGGGTGTTTCGTGGCAGTACATACTTCCCGACACGCATATCCTCCAAGAGCCTGAGCCGCACACTCTGACCGCTGACGACAGTCTGGTCTCCATACACGCATGCCTTGATGGTGTTCCGTGCTGTCTGCTTCGGTGCTTCGCCTACGGCAGTGTGGAAACCGTATCTGTCATATCGCATAAGTCTATTTTTCATAACAGAATCATTCATTGGCTGAGGCAGTGACGATACGACTGGTCTTGACACAAGACCGATAGGAACAGCCTTAGGCTTGTTGTTCTGTTCAGTGTTATCATCTTTATCCTCTTCATTCTCCGTAGTGACAGAATTGCCAGGCATATACTTGGCTGCAAGTTCATACGACTTCTCCAGAAGCGCAATCTGTTCCTCATAGGTCGGCTGCAAGTTCTGTGCTATTACAGTTGATTGCTTCATCTGTTCCAGTTCCGCCTTCAGAGCCTCCTTTTCAGGATCCTCACGTGATCGCTCATAAAAACTACCGAGAGTGGCGTTAATGTCATTGTATGCGGATGTCGATGTGGAAAACATGTCGCTTCTGCCATCTGCTTTATGTAATGTTCCGTTAATTTCAGATATTTCAATATTCCTTTCCTGACCTTCATCTGAAATCTTCGCGGCAAAGTCTTCCAATGTCATCATCTTCTGTTCCTGTCTGACACGCATATCATCCAATTCGTAAGCGGTAATCTTGTCCGCCTCGATACCGGCGTTGCGCGGGTCAGGAAGCCGGGTGTTAAGACCTGCATTCTGCTGTTCGGTCTGCACCTGCTTCTTCGACGGTTTGAAGATGAACCATACAAAGACCGCACAGGCGATTACCATCGCAGAATAAACCAGCCACTTCTTGACCTGCTCCTTTTTTTTCAAATCATTTGCATTCTTACTCATGGCTTATGGTATTAAATTGGTTAAAGAA
>JAEIGA010008210.1_pt1 | contig 15818 bp, 10 predicted proteins | sample 9270691 | NCBI WGS metagenome assembly JAEIGA01 (sample SAMN17057246, study PRJNA624740) | gut metagenome | biome: biome; isolation source: fecal sample | host: Bos grunniens | place: China: Xizang | collected 2019
AAAGATTTGTCGGAATACACCTTGCCCGATGGAAAACAGATTCCCTATCATCTGATTGATATTTGTCCGGCGGGCAGTAAGTACAATGTTTATGAATTTCAGCGAGATTTTGTGAAAGCCTTCGAGGATATCCGCTCTCGCGGTAAAATGCCCATTCTTTGCGGAGGCACTGGCTTGTATATCGAATCGGTGTTGAAAGCTTATCCTTTGATTAATGTGCCAGACAATCCTGCTTTGCGTGCGTCTTTGGCCAATAAGACTTTGGCTGAATTGACCGAAATCTTGGCTTCGTACAAGCAGGCATCAGGACAAAGTCTTCATAATCAGACCGATGTGGATAATGTAAAACGTGCTATCCGAGCCATCGAAATTGAAGTCTATTATCAGGAACATGCCGACGAGATAAAAAAAGGCGTGGAGGCTTTTCCGAAAATCAATGCCTTGGTGGTGGGTTTGGAGGTGGATAGAGAACTGCGTCGTGAGCGAATTTCCAAGCGTTTGCGTGCGCGTTTTCAAGAAGGACTGGTGGACGAAGTTCGCGCATTGCTCGAAAGTGGCGTGGCTCCCGACGATCTTATCTATTACGGGCTGGAATACAAATACTTGACGCTTTACCTGACGGGACAATTGTCATACGAAGCTATGGTGCACGATCTGGAAATTGCCATTCATCAGTTTGCCAAGCGACAAATGACTTGGTTTCGTGGTATGCAGGAACGTCGTGGTATTGAAATCAACTGGATAAATCCTTCTTTATGAAAGTGATACTTTTACAGGTGGGCAAAACTACCGATAAATATGCGATACAGGCCATCGAGGAATATGCTTCGCGATTGAAACATTATGTCTCGTTTCAGATAGAAAGTATTCCCGATTTGAAATCTACCAAAAATCTTACCGAAGCGCAGGTGAAGGCTAGGGAAGCCGAACAGATTCTGGCTTGGCATAAACCTGAAAATCAATTGGTGCTGCTCGACGAAAGAGGACTGGAACAAAGTTCGATGCATTTTGCGCAATGGATGCAAAAGAAGATGAACAGTGGTTTGCGTCAGTTGGTTTTTGTGATTGGCGGGCCTTATGGTTTCGATCAGAGGGTGTATGATGCTGTGAAAGAGCGCATTTCCTTGTCGAAGATGACTTTTTCGCATCAGATGGTGCGGGTGTTTTTCGTCGAACAGCTTTATCGCGCCATGACCATTCTCAACGGGGAACCTTATCATCATGAATAAGTGTTGAATATTCATTCATTATGCAAAATAATATGCAAATTTTCTTGTTGATTATTTGCAGAAACAACTTGAATATTTTACTTTTGCGCCCGTTAAAAACAGATTTATGAATACTATCGTCATGTTGGTGAATGTCGTGATTCTTTTGGTCGTGGTGACGAAGAGATAAGGAAAGGCATTTGCAATAATGATGAATAAGCGATAACAAGCCTTTCCTTTGTCGGAGAGGCTTTTTTGATTGAATTATGATGAAAATTCCACTTCGCAGCGACGACTGCACACAAGGTAGAAGAATGGCCGGCGCTCGCGCGCTTTGGGCTGCCAACGGTATGAAAAAGGAACAGATGGGCAAACCGATTATCGCGGTGGTCAATTCCTTTACGCAGTTTGTACCCGGTCATGTTCATCTGCACGAAATCGGACAAATCGTCAAAGCTGAAATAGAACGTTTGGGTTGCTTTGCAGCTGAATTTAATACCATTGCTATCGACGACGGTATCGCCATGGGTCACGACGGCATGTTGTATTCTTTGCCTTCGCGCGACATTATCGCCGACAGCGTGGAATATATGGTAAACGCGCACAAGGCTGATGCGATGATTTGTATCAGCAATTGCGATAAAATTACACCCGGTATGCTGATGGCTTCCATGCGATTGAATATTCCTACGGTTTTTGTGTCGGGTGGTCCGATGGAAGCCGGTCAGCTGGATGGCAAGCATTTAGACTTGATTGATGCCATGATACAGTCGGCCGACAGTAGCATCAGCGATGCGCAGATAGAAAGGGTAGAGGCTTGCGCTTGTCCCGGTTGCGGTTGTTGCAGCGGTATGTTTACGGCCAATTCGATGAACTGCTTGAACGAGGCTTTGGGTATGGCTTTGCCCGGTAATGGTACGCTTCTGGCTACACATACACAACGTAAAGAATTGTTCTTGAAAGCGGCTCGTCAGATAGTGAGCAATGCGATGGCCTATTATCGCGATGGCGATGCATCGGTGTTGCCGCGTTCTATTGCCACTCGAAGCGCTTTCCTCAATGCCATGACTTTGGATATCGCCATGGGCGGCTCTACGAATACGGTTTTGCATTTGTTGGCCATTGCGCAGGAAGCCGAAGTTGATTTCTGTATGGACGATATCGATGCGCTTTCGCGTCGCGTGCCTTGTCTTTGCAAAGTGGCTCCTAATACGGCCAAATATCATGTGCAGGATGTTCACCGCGCAGGTGGTATTCTTTCTATTTTATACGAACTTTCCAAAGCTAATCTGCTGGATACAAGCGCTCAACGAGTTGATGGATTGAACTTGCAAGCTGCCATGGAAGCCTATGCTCTGACTTCGCCTTCGCTTTGTCAAGAAGCGCTGGATATGTATCGCGTGGCGCCTGCCGGCCGATTCAGTAATGTGATGTCTTCGCAATCGAGCTACTACGATAGTTTGGACGATAATCGTGAGAGCGGCTGTATCCGCGACATGGCACATGCCTATACCAAAGATGGCGGTTTGGCTATTCTGAAAGGAAATATCGCTTTGGATGGTTGCGTGGTGAAGACAGCCGGTGTGGATGAATCTATCTGGAAATTTCAAGGTCCTGCCAAAGTTTTTCATTCGCAGGAAGCGGCTTGCGAGGGTATTTTGTCGGGCAAGGTGCAGCGTGGCGATGTGGTGCTGATTGTGTACGAAGGTCCGAAAGGTGGTCCCGGTATGCAGGAAATGCTGTATCCCACTTCTTATATCAAGTCGCGTCATTTGGGAAAGGAATGTGCTTTGGTGACGGATGGTCGTTTCTCGGGTGGTACTTCGGGGCTGTCGATTGGGCATGTGTCGCCGGAGGCGGCAGCCGGAGGCGACATTGCACTGGTGCAAGATGGCGACATCATCGAAATAGACATTCCTGCACGTCTCATTCAGGTACAACTCAGTGATGCTGAATTACAAGAACGACGCAATAAAGAATTGGCCAAGGGCAAGGCGGCTTATCAACCGCAACGCGACAGAGTGGTTTCCAAGGCTCTTCGTGCTTATGCCCAAGCTGTCAGCTCGGCCGATAAGGGCGCCGTTCGTATTATTTGACAAGAAAAAACAACCAATATGATCAGTGGTGCTGAAGCGCTGATGCGCTGCTTTAAAGAAGAAAAAGTTGATACAATATTCGGTTATCCCGGCGGCTTTATCATTCCCGCCTTCGATGCCTTGTATTCGTATCAAGATGTATTCAAATTTATTCTGACACGACACGAACAGGGTGCTATCCACGCGGCCCAAGGTTATGCGCGTGTGTCGGGCAAGCCAGGTTTGGTGATGGTGACTTCCGGTCCGGCGGCTACCAATATTGTTACCGGAGCGGCCGATGCCATGATGGATAGTACACCTTTGGTGATTATCACCGGACAATCGACGGTGGCTCAATTGGGAACCGATAGTTTTCAAGAAACCGACGTGATTGGCATTACCCAACCGGTAACCAAATGGAGTTATCAGGTGCGCCGTGCCGAAGATTTGCCTTGGGCAGTGGCTCGCGCCTTTTATATTGCCCGCGAAGGTCGTCCGGGCCCGGTGGTGCTCGATATTTCTAAGGATGCTCAAGTGCAAATGCTTGATTTTCATTATGAGCCTTGTCGTTTTATCCGCAGTTATCAACCTTATCCCCAAGTGGATACTTCCGCTTTGCAAGGAGCTGCCGCTTTAATCAATGCGGCAGAAAGACCTTTGGCTGTGGTGGGTCAAGGCGTGCAATTGGGACATGCGATAGAGGAACTATATGCTTTCCTTGAAAAAGCCGATATTCCGGCAGCTTCCACTTTGATGGGTCTTTCCATCATGGACGAAAATTATCCTTTGAATATGGGGATGGTGGGCATGCACGGCAATGTGGCGCCTAATAGACAGACCAATGCCTGCGATGTGCTTATTGCTATCGGTATGCGCTTTTCCGATCGTGTTACCGGCAATATTCAATCTTATGCACCCCAGGCCAAGATTATTCATTTGGATATCGACCCTTCCGAAATCAATAAGAATGTGAAGGTGGATGTGGCTATCGTGGCCGATGTGAAAACATCATTGCCTGCGCTTACAGCATTGGTTAACAAGGCGAATCATCAAGATTGGATAGAAAGTTTTGCGCCATATCGTCAGCAGGAATACGACGAAGTGATTTCCAAGGATCTTCATCCGCAGCATACGGCACTCAGTATGGCAGAAGTGTTGAAATGTTTGTCCGATACTTCGGGCGAAAAGGCAACTTTGGTGGCGGATGTGGGTCAGAATCAGATGATTTCGGCACGTTATTTCAGTGCTTCGCCGCAACGGCAATTCATCGCTTCGGGCGGTCTTGGAACCATGGGCTTTGGTTTTCCTGCGGCCATCGGTGCGGCTCTGGGTAATCCGGAAGCCGAAACCTATGCGGTATGTGGCGATGGCGGTATTCAGATGACTATCCAGGAATTGGGCACCATCCTGCAATATCAAATGCCGGTGAAACTTATCATCTTGAACAACAGTTATTTGGGTATGGTTCGTCAATGGCAGGAACTTTTCTGGCAAGAACGTTATTCGTCTACACCCATGGTAAATCCCGATTTTGTCAAGATTGCACAGGCTTATGGCATTGCGGCAGCCAGTGTGGAAAAACGCGAAGATCTGCAGGACGCTATCCATGACATGGTGGCTCATCAAGGCCCTTATCTGCTCGAAGTGAAAGTGGAACAACATGGCTTGGTGTATCCGATGATTCCTGCCGGCAGTCCTATTTCGCATATTATATTAGGTAAAGACAAAGCTTGATGTCTCGAAACTAACACAATCGTTCAACAGATGGAGAAAAAATTATATACAGTAACGGTTTATTCCGAAAACCAGGTCGGTTTGCTCAATCAGGTAACCATCGTCTTTACGCGTCGTCAGGTGAATATCGAAAGTTTGACCGTGTCGCGTTCGGCTATTCCCGGCGTGCATAAATTCACCATTACGGCCGAAACCGACGAAGATACCATTTCCAAAATCGTGCGTCAGATTGAACGTCGTATCGATATCCTGAAGGCTTTCTATTATACCGACGATGAAATTATTTTCCAGGAAGTGGCGCTGTACAAAGTGTCTACCGAAACCTTGCTCGACAACAACGAGGTGGAAAAAATGGTGCGTAAATACAATGCCCGTATTTTGGAAGTGACACGCGATTATTCTGTGATAGAGCAGAGTGGTCATACAGAAGAGATTGAAGCTTTGTACGAAGAGTTGAAGCCTTCCGGTATTTTGCAGTTTGTCCGCTCCGGACGTGTGGCTATCACCAAATCTATCGAAGAGAAAGTAAGCGCTTTCTTGGAAGAAGTGGAAGCGCGTCGTTGCGGTTCGGAAGAAATGTTGTAAATTTGCGCCTTGCTCGTAGAAAAAAATCTTGCTTGCAAGAAAATAAATAAGTTATCAATAGTTTAAACAAGAATAAAATGGCAAAATTGAATTTTGGCGGTGTAGAAGAAACGGTTATCACCCGCGAAGAATTTCCTTTGGAAAAAGCATTGGATGTGTTGAAAGATGAAACCATCGCAGTGATTGGTTATGGTGTACAAGGCCCCGGTCAGTCGCTCAACCTCAGAGACAATGGTTTCAATGTGATTGTTGGTCAGCGTGCAGGTGCCACTTACGAAAAGGCTGTGGCCGATGGTTGGGTGCCCGGTGAAACTTTGTTTTCTATCGAAGAAGCTTGTCAGAAAGCCAGCATCATCATGTGTCTGTTGTCGGATGCCGCTGTGATGTCGGTATGGCCTACGATTAAAAACTATCTGACCCCCGGTAAGGCTTTGTATTTCTCTCACGGCTTTGCTATCACATGGAACGATCGTACCGGCGTGGTGCCTCCTGCCGATGTGGATGTTATCATGGTGGCTCCTAAAGGTTCGGGTACCTCACTTCGTACCATGTTCCTCGAAGGTCGCGGTTTGAACTCTTCATACGCTATTTATCAAGATGTTACAGGAAAGGCTATGGATCGTACTTTGGCTTTGGGTATCGGTATCGGTTCGGGTTATATGTTCGAAACTACTTTCATTCGCGAAGCTACTTCCGACCTTACCGGCGAACGTGGCTCTTTGATGGGCGCTATCCAAGGTCTGTTGTTGGCTCAATACGAAGTGTTGCGTGAAAACGGTCATACGCCTTCGGAAGCGTTCAACGAAACCGTAGAAGAATTGACCCAATCTTTGATGCCTTTGTTTGCCAAGAATGGTATGGACTGGATGTATGCCAACTGTTCAACCACAGCACAACGTGGCGCGCTCGACTGGATGGGTCCTTTCCACGATGCTATCAAGCCTGTGGTTCAGAAACTTTACGATAGCGTAAAATCGGGCAACGAAGCTCAAATCTCTATCGATAGCAACTCTAAACCCGATTATCGTGTGGGTTTGGAAGCCGAATTGAAAGCTTTGCGCGAAAGCGAAATGTGGCAAGCCGGCGCGGTGGTTCGTCAGTTGCGTCCTGAAAACAATTAATGATAGATAAATACGACAATAAGGAACAGGCATTCTTGCTTGTTCCTTGTTTTTTTATACCTTTACAACTCGAATCATTATCCTAAAAAGAACCAATATGAAAAAAATAATTCTTTTGATTTTCAGCGTGGTAATGGGCATCTCTATGATGTCGGCCCAAGCGGATGATAGTAATCATTTGCGTTTGCATGCACAAGTGAACGATGGCTTTTACAAGGCTTTCGAATATCCGGAAATCAAAACAGATGTGGCCGAGACGAAAGTGAATCAAGTGGTAGATTGGCTGTTGAATTATCCATCCGAAGACAGTCTGCGTTACGAAGGTCGTATCGTGTTGCGTTTCAGTGTGTATCGCATAGGACGTATTTCTCACGTGAGCGTGGTGAAAGGTCTTTGTCCCGAAATTGATAAGGCTGCCCGCAGAGCTTTGCTCAGTTTGCGTAACGATTTGAAATTTTCCAAGGAATATCGCAACAAGGTGTACATTCAATCGTTTTATATTTCGAAAGATGGTAGTATAAAGACCGAATTGTCTGCCGACGAAGAAATCTACGCTTTGCCCGATACGCCATCTAAGCCCCAGGGTGGTGAAGCCGCGTTGATGCAATTTTTGGCCGACGAACTGCAATATCCTCGCGAAGCTATGACGGCGCGTATGCAGGGTCGTGTGTTGGTTCAGTTTGTGGTTGATAAACAGGGCGATGTGGCTTTTGGTTACCTGAATGCCAGTGATGAAACAGGAGCACTCGATTTTGAAGCCGCTCGTTTGGTGGGCAATATTCCTACGATGACGCCGGCTTATCACGAAGGCAAACCTGTGATGAGCGCTTGGTTGGTGCCGGTGGTATTTCAGTTGTTAAGAGATTGATTGACGCGCTTTGCGGCGCTTGTTGATACATAAGTAAGTTATATGAAAGGAATGACAAGCTTGTCGTTCCTTTTTTTTTCTCTTCTTCTTCTTCTTCTTCTTCTTCTTCTTCTTCTTGCGCTATCCACTTTTATTTCACTATGGGCCGACGATAGCACGCGGGGTTGATATTTTTCATCCTAAGGAAAATTCTTGAACTGAAAGTGTTGGCAAAAGCCTAGCTGCGGCATGTATATTTGTCCGGCCGCTGCCAGTAGATAGGGTTCGCTTGGCCATGAAATGATTATCGCTTTTTTAAGGAATGGAAATGTCAAGTGAAAACAGTCTGTTCATACTATATGCTTTGAATGTGGAATATCGGCCATCGGAGGGTGCTTTGTTGAGCCAGAGTGCCAGTTTGTATTTTTCTGCTTTGGACAAGGTGGAAGAAGTGGTGGGCTCATATCGTCAGCGTTATGCTTGTTTCTACGATGCGTCTGTGACGGATACGCAGTTGTATTGCCTGGTGGTAGATGAATACGAAATGGATGTGCTTTATCCCAAAAAGTTGTCTGTGCGTGTCTATTCGCCCGAAGGAAGTATGAGACATCAGATGCGTGTCTGTGAAGATGAAGAAAGCTACGAAAGGGTGTTGCCGCCATCGCAATTCTTTCCCGGCGACTTGGTGGAAGCGCCTATCGGTGATTATTTGCATACAGGCATCGTCTTGGAGTGTCCCGCTGCCGAGGAGGAAAACTACTACAGTTTATTGGTCTATCCATCCATGGAAGTGGAATATGTGTTTGCGCCCTTGCTCTTCGAAGTATCCTCTCCGATTGATAAACAAGCACAAGTGGCTCTGCAACAAGCTTACGAGCAACAAAAGAAAAAAATGGATGCCGATCAATAATCTCTAGATGCTATGGCGGGAGGTTCTGGCATAAAAAAAACACTGAGTAAAAATACTCAGTGTCTTTTCTGTTGTCGGGGTACCCCGACTCGAACGGGGGACCTCCTGGTCCCAAACCAGGTGCGCTAACCAACTGTGCTACACCCCGCTTAAACAACGGCGCAAAAGTAGTACAATTTGCGTAAATGCGCAAGGTTTTGGATAATTTTATTCGAAATAGCTAGAGCCGTCGAAACAGTGTGTACACAAATCTTCCTTAGGCAAACCAATGGCTTTTACCAGATTGTCCAAAGTGCTGAATTTTAGCGTTGTGATATCGAACTGTTGGCGAATGGCTTCTACCAAGGCTTCGTATTTTTCGCTGCCTTCTTTGGCATATTCTTCCAAATGCTTGTCGTGTTGGCCTTCCATTTCCTGAATTTTGCGACGTGTGATCAATTCCAAATCGCTCTTCGATGCAGAAAATTTCAAGAAAGGACAAGAGTACAAAATGGGAGGACATCCGATGCGCATGTGCACTTCCTTCGCTCCGTAACGGAACAACACAGATACATTGTCTTTCAACTGAGTACCACGAACAATGGAGTCGTCGGTGAAAACCACGCGCTTGCCTTCGAGCAAAGATTTATTGGCCATCAACTTCATCTTGGCAACCAATGCGCGACGAGACTGATCGCTGGGGGTAAAGCTTCGAGGCCATGTAGGCGTGTATTTAATGACGGCGCGACGGTAAGGCTTATTGCGCACTTCGGAGTAACCCAAGCCAACACCGATACCCGAATCGGGAATACCGGAAACCGTATCTATTTCAGTGTCATCCACTTTACCAATGCCCATACCGCAACGATAACGAGCCGTATCTACATTGATTCCTTCATAATCGGATACAGGATAACCGAAATACACCCACATGAACGAGCAAACCTGTTTGCGCTTGTTAGCCGGACGAAGTTGGGTAAAACCATCAGCCGTCAGTAAAACAATTTCTCCCGGACCGACGTGATAATCAATTTCGTAGCCCAAATTGGGGAAAGCACAAGTGTCGCTGGAAACCGCCATGGCACCTTCTTTGCGGGCAAGGGCAACCGGTGTACGGCCGAATTTGTCGCGAGCCACGATGATGCCTTGTTCGGTAAGCAACAACATCGAGCAAGAACCTTTTACCTTGTTATATACGTTTTCAATACCTTCCTTGAAAGTCTTGCCTTCGGTAATCAGCATGGCAATGAGCTCGGTAGGGTTGGTATTGCCCGAACTGAGTTCTGCAAAGTGGTTGCCCTTTTCGAGCAATTCTTTTTCCAACTCGTCGATATTGTTGATGCAAGCCACCGTAACGATGGCAAATTTGCCCAAGTAAGAATTGATGACGATAGGCTGAGAGTCGGTGTCGCTGATGATACCGATACCGGAATTACCACTAAACTCGGGCAATTGGTCTTCGAACTTCGAACGGAAATATGAATTTTCCAAGCTATGGATCGAACGTTTGAATCGGCCTTCGTTCAAGGTGGCCATACCGCCACGTTTGGTTCCTAAATGAGAATTATAGTCAGTGCCGTAAAATAGGTCATTGACACACGATGTTTTTGAAATCGTTCCAAAAAATCCACCCATATTACATTATCGTGTATGTTCTCTATTATTCGTATTCTTGCCAGCTCTTGATTTGGATATCATCGGCACCCATGGTACAGAAAGCTTCGATGAAAGCCGCTGCCAAACGGGCGTTGGTGATAAGCGGCGTGTTGTGGTCGATGGCAGCACGACGGATGCGATAGCCATTGGTCAATTCGCGCTTGGTCAAGTCTTTAGGAATATTGATGATCAAATCGAAAGCGTGTTGAGAAATCTTGTCCAGAATCTGATCGGTTTCACTACCATGGCTTTCATCGGGCCAGCGAACCACTTGGGCTTCGATGTTGTGATCTTTCAGGAATTGTTGGGTTCCGGCGGTAGCATAAATCTTATAACCACTGTCGCTCAACATTTTGCAAGCATCGAGCAAATCAACTTTCGACTTGCTGCTACCCGAAGATACCATAACGGCTTTTTCCTTGGAAGGAATCTTGAAGCCGGTGGCCAGCATGGCGTTGATCAAAGCTTCGTTGAAGTCGTCGCCGATGCAACCAACTTCGCCGGTAGATGACATGTCTACGCCCAAAACGGGGTCGGCCTTGTGCAAACGAGAGAATGAGAATTGCGAAGCCTTTACACCAATCCAATCGATGTCGAAAGCGTTCTTGTCGGGTTTGGTGTAGGGAGCTTCCAGCATGATGCGGGTGGCGGTTTCAATGAAGTTGCGTTTCAAAACTTTCGATACGAAGGGGAAACTTCTGGATGCGCGCAAGTTGCATTCGATAACCTTCACTTCGTTGTTCTTGGCCAGGAACTGGATGTTGAACGGACCGCTGATGTTCAATTCTTTCGCAATCTTACGACTGATTTTCTTGATACGACGAGCGGTTTCGAAATAAATCTTTTGCGCGGGGAAGCACATGGTGGCGTCGCCAGAGTGAACACCGGCAAATTCGATATGTTCAGAAATAGCATATTCAATCACTTCGCCCTTGTCGGCAACGGCATCGAATTCGATTTCCTTGGCATTCTGCAAGAATTTAGAAACCACAACAGGATATTCCTTAGACACCTGAACGGCCATTTGCAGGAAGTTTTCCAAAGCTTCGTTGTCGTAGCAAACGTTCATGGCAGCACCCGAAAGCACGTAAGAAGGACGAACCAAAACCGGATAACCAACTTTGTCGATGAACGATTTGATGTCTTCCAAACTGGTCAATTCTTTCCATGCGGGTTGGTCGATATCCAATTGGTCGAGCATGGCCGAGAATTTGTTACGGTTTTCAGCGCGGTCGATAGAAAGGGGAGAAGTTCCCAAAATGGGCACTGACTGACGATGCAGTTTCATAGCCAAGTTGTTAGGAATCTGTCCACCTACCGAAACGATAACACCCTTGGGTTGTTCCAAGTCGATAACGTCAAGCACGCGTTCGAAGCTCAATTCGTCGAAGTAGAGACGGTCGCACATGTCGTAGTCGGTAGAAACCGTTTCGGGGTTGTAGTTGATCATGATAGATTTGTAACCCAACTTGTGCGCGGTCTGAATGGCATTAACAGAACACCAGTCGAATTCCACACTGCTACCAATGCGATAAGCACCCGAACCCAATACAATCACCGATTTTTCGTTCTTGTAATAAGGAATATCGTGGTCGCTGCCATCGTAAGTCATATAGAGGTAGTTGGTCAGTTCGGGATGTTCCGAAGCCACTGTTTCGATGCGTTTTACAGAAGGCAATACACCTTTTTTCTTGCGATAAGCGCGTACGCGCAACAATTCTTTTTCGAGGTTGCCTTGAGGATCTTCCACATAACGGGCAATCTGGAAGTCTGAGAAACCGAGACGTTTGGCTTCGAGCAGTACTTCTGCGGGAAGATCTTCGATATGTTCGTATTGAGCCAAAACCTTGGTATAATCGCAGATGTTCTTCATCTTTTCGATAAACCAAGTAGAAATTTTGGTCAGTTCGTGGATACGTTCGATGGTATAGCCTTTTTCCAAAGCTTCTGCCAAGGCGAAAATACGCAAGTCGGAAGGATGAGACAGTTCGTAATCCAAATCTTCAAAAGTGATGTCTCTGTTTCCAACAAAACCGTGCATGCCTTGTCCGATCATACGCAAACCTTTTTGCAGGATTTCTTCGAAAGATTTACCGATAGACATGATTTCGCCTACAGATTTCATCGAAGAGCCGATTTCGCGAGATACACCGACAAACTTGGTCAAGTCCCAACGCGGAATCTTACAAATCATATAGTCGAGTTGAGGCGCTACGTAAGCCGAGTTGGGTGTACCCATTTCGCCGATTTCGTCCAAACCATAACCCAAAGCCAATTTTGCAGCCACGAAAGCCAAAGGATAACCGGTAGCCTTAGAAGCCAAAGCAGAAGAGCGGCTCAGACGAGCGTTTACTTCGATGATACGATAGTCGTCGGTTTCAGAATTGAAAGCGTACTGGATGTTACATTCACCCACAATGCCCAAGTGACGGATGGTTCTCTTTGAAATATCAATCAACAGGTCGAGTTCGGTCTGATCCAAAGAGCAAGTGGGAGCCACCACGATAGATTCACCGGTGTGAATACCCAGCGGGTCGACGTTTTCCATATTGGCCACCGTGAAGCAATGGTCGTTCTTGTCGCGGATAACTTCGAATTCGATTTCCTTCCAGCCTTTCAGCGATTCTTCTACCAGAATCTGTTTAGAGAAAGAGAAAGCTTGTTCTGCCAAAGCAGTGAATTCTTCGGGGTTGGTGCAGATACCGCTACCCAAACCGCCCAAAGCGTAAGCCGAGCGAATCATTACAGGGAAACCGATTTCTTCGGCAGCCTTCTTGGCATCTTCCATGGTTTCAACCGCTTGGCTGATAGGAGTTTTCATGCCGATTTCGTCCAACTTCTTAACGAAAAGGTCGCGGTCTTCGGTGTACATGATGGCTTCCACCGAGGTGCCCAATACTTTTACACCATATTTCTCCAAGATGCCTTGGGTATATAATTCTGTACCGCAGTTCAGGGCTGTTTGTCCGCCAAAGGCGAGCAAGATGCCGTCAGGACGTTCTTTTTCGATGATTTTTTCTACGAAGTAGGTATTGACAGGCAAAAAATAAACGGTATCGGCAATACCGTCAGATGTCTGGATAGTGGCAATGTTGGGATTAACCAATACCGATTTGATACCTTCTTCACGCAAAGCTTTCAGCGCTTGTGAGCCTGAATAGTCGAATTCGCCCGCCTGACCGATTTTCAATGCACCGGAACCTAAGACAAGTACTTTCTTAATTTCTTGATTCATAATGAATTATTAAAGATTTGGATATTTTCAAGATTTAACTGCAAAGAAAAGTGATTTTTATGACTTTGAAAAGGGGAAAAAGCTATTTTTTTAAGGCATTACGGAAGATTTTTTAACAAGGATTATTTTTGCAAAAGGCCTTAAAAAAGTCTTGTTTTAAATAAGGTTTTATGGGGATAATTAACTACTTTTGCATCTTCTTTGTATAGAAATTCACAACGAATAAAAAAACAACCGATATGTATAGAACGCATACTTGTGGAGAGCTTAGGCTCAGTCATCTCGGCCAGGAAGTGACTTTGGCCGGTTGGGTACAACGTCTTAGAAAAATGGGTGGTATGACTTTTGTCGATTTGCGCGACCGTTATGGTATCACTCAGTTAGTGTTTGATCAGAGTCTTCAGGCCGATTTGGCAGAACAAGCCAATCATCTGGGTCGTGAATATGTGATACAGGTACAAGGCGTGGTGCGCGAGCGCGAAAGCAAGAATGCCAAGATTGCTACCGGAGATATCGAAATGGTAGTCAATAAGTTGACTTTGCTCAACGAATCGGCTTTGCCTCCTTTCACCATCGAAGACAAGACCGATGGCGGCGACGATTTGCGTATGCAATACCGCTACTTGGATTTGCGTCGTCCTTGTGTGCGTCAGAACCTGGAATTGCGTCATAAATTGGCTTTCGAAACGCGTCGTTATCTGGATAGCCAAAACTTCCTCGAAATCGAAACGCCTTTCCTTATTAAATCTACGCCCGAAGGTGCCCGCGACTTTGTGGTGCCCTCGCGTATGAATCCCGGACAATTTTATGCTTTGCCCCAGTCGCCCCAACAGTTCAAGCAATTGTTGATGGTGGCCGGTTTCGATCGTTATTTCCAGATTGTTAAGTGTTTCCGCGACGAAGACTTGCGTGCCGACCGTCAGCCCGAATTCACTCAAATCGACTGCGAAATGTCTTACGCCGATCAGGAAGATGTTATCCAAATGTTCGAAGGCTTGATGAAGCATTTGTTCAAGACTTTGAAAAATATTGAATTCGAAGGCGATTTTCCCAGAATGACTTGGGAAGATGCCATGAAATATTATGGTAGCGATAAGCCCGATATCCGTTTCGGTATGAAGTTTGTCGAACTGAAGGATCTTTTGCCCGAAGGTAATTTCCAAGTATTCGACAATGCACTTTATGTAGGTGGTATCTGCGTTCCCGGTTGTGCCTCTTATTCTCGCAAACAACTCGATCAACTTACCGATTTTGTGAAACGTAGCCAAATTGGAGCTCAAGGACTTATCTGGATCAAGAAAGACGAACAAGGTCAAATCAAATCGAGCATCGATAAATTCTATGCCCCCGAAGTGATTGCAGCTTTGGTAGAACGTTTCGGCGCTGCCAACGGCGACTTGATGCTGATTATGTGCGGCCAAATGCGTAAAACTCAGAAGCAGTTGTGTGCTTTGCGTTTGGAAGTGGCCGAACAACTCGGTTTGCGCAATCCATCGGTGTATGCGCCCCTGTGGGTAGTGGATTTCCCGCTTTTCGAATGGGACGAAGAAACCCAACGATTCTATGCTACGCACCATCCTTTCACCATGCCTAATCCCGAAGATATTCCTTTGCTCGACAGCGATCAGGGTAAGGTTCGTTCTTGGGCTTACGACTGCGTTATCAACGGTGTGGAATTGGGCGGTGGCTCGGTTCGTATCCACGATAGTGAATTGCAGGCCAGAATGTTCAAGTTGTTGGGCTTCACCGAAGAAAAAGCTTTGGCTCAGTTTGGTTGCATCATCAACGCCTTTAAATATGGTGCGCCGCCTCATGCAGGTTTGGCTTTCGGTTTGGATCGTATCGTTTCGATGTTTGCCGAACTCGACAGCATCCGCGACTGTATCGCTTTTCCCAAAAACAATGCCGGTCGTGACGTGATGATTGATGCTCCTTCCAATATTGACGATGCTCAATTGGAAGAACTTTGTCTGACTATTCAATTGCCCGAAAGTAAGTAATGAAAGTAGCTGATATCTGCCGAATTATCGAAGATTTCGCATCGCTGGACAAACAAGAGTCCTACGACAATTCCGGTTTACAGGTGGGAAATCCTGAAGCCGAAGTGTCGGGCGTGCTTATTTGTCTGGATATAACGGAATCGGTGATAGACGAAGCTATCGCCAAGGCTTGCAATATGGTGCTTTCGCATCATCCTTTGTTGTTTAGGGGTTTGAAGCAGATTACCGGACGAACTGCTGTGGAACGTGTGGTAATCAAGGCTTTGCAACATGGTGTGGCTTTGTATTCGGGACATACCAATGTCGATTCGGTTCGTCAAGGTGTCAGTGCCAAAATGTGCGAAAAATTGGGCTTGCGTCCCTTGGGCTTTTTGTCGGCCAAGAGCGAAGATGCCGGCCTCGGTATGATAGGCGAGTTTGACCGAGCTATTTCCGAGGACGAATTTCTGGCTTTGGTGAAAAAGACTT
>JAEIGA010008211.1_pt1 | contig 15818 bp, 9 predicted proteins | sample 9270691 | NCBI WGS metagenome assembly JAEIGA01 (sample SAMN17057246, study PRJNA624740) | gut metagenome | biome: biome; isolation source: fecal sample | host: Bos grunniens | place: China: Xizang | collected 2019
AAACTCTTGGCACAACGCCTCGAAGGTAGCTTCGGGGTTGTCGCTGATAAGCACGACGGATTTGGAAATTTCAACTTTTTTTATTATTTTCGCACGCAGATTTTTTTCTTGCGCAGGCGCATACATTATGCACGCGCCGAGGGCATCGGCTTTCGAACTGATATGCAGCGTCGAAGCACCGAAGTAGATGGTATATGTTGCGTCGTGTTTCATATTGCTGAGTGCAAAGATACGAAAAAGAGGAGACAACCTAACGAAAGTGTGGAAATTTATTAAAACTACAACTAAAATATTATGAAAAAATTTTTCTGTCTTATGACTTTTGCATCGTTGCTCGCCGCTGGCGGTTGTAGCGAGACTGCAACACCCGAGGCCAACAAACCAGAGCCTTTTGTAATTGACAACGCCTTGACTGAGGCTGAGAAGGAGGCTGGTATCCTCACAGCTGAGGTTATGTGGAAGATGGGCCGTATCGGCTCACAGACACTTTCTCCCGATGGTTCAAAGCTACTCTACACTCTCACAGAGTATAACATGGCTGAAAACCGTGGTATCACATCTTTGCGCCTCCGCGACATGACGACTGGCAAGGAGGTACGCCTCACAGACAACTACTCTTCAAACACTGCACCACAGTGGCTCGACAAGGAGACTATCGCATTTATGTCTAACCGCACAGGCGAGATGCAGGTGTGGGCTATGAACTCGAACGGTGACAATCTCAAGCAGGTATCGGATATCGCGGGTGGCATTGAGGGCTTCGGCATCGCTGGTGACCACGCATTCTACACAAAGCGCGTAGAGGTGGCAAAGCTTAAGGGCTCGAACAAGTACGACGATATGGACAAGTCAAAGGTGCGTATTTATGACGACCTCATGGTACGCCACTGGGACTATTGGGATGATGGTTCATACCTCCACGTATTCGCGGCTGACTATAAAGATGGCAAGATCGTAAACGGCAAGGATATTATCGGTGCTGATGCAGCATACGACTCACCCCTTGCTCCCTACTTCGACACAGCAGAGATTACACTCTCTCCCGACGGTAGTTTGCTTGCCTACACATGTAAGCCTTTGACAGGTGTTGAGTATGCACTCTCAACAGACTCTGACATCTTCCTCTACAACTTCGCGACTGAGGAGACTCGCAACCTCACAAAGGAGGCTGCAGCAACAGGCGTAGATAAGTTTGTAGGCTACGACAAGTACCCCGTATTCTCACCCGACGGCACTAAGATTGCCTTCCGCTCACAGCGTCGCCCTGGTAACGAGGCTGACCAGCAGCGTCTCTGGGTATTCGATCTTAACACAAACGAGTGTACATATATCACACGTGGCCAGGACTACTGTGTAACTGAGGTAGTTTGGGATGGCAACGACGCTATGTACTTCGTACTCCCATGGCGCGGTACTCACCAGGTGGCTCACATCGACCTTAATGGTAACATGAAGCATATCACCGCGGGTAACCACGACATCAATAACTTCACTTTCGCAGCAGGTAAGATTGTGGCAAACATGAACACAATCTCTAAGGCTGTCGAACTCTACGACGTTAACCTTGAGAGTGGCGAGTTGACACAGCTTACTGACGTAAACCACGAGATTTATGAGCACATCAAGATGGGTGAGGTTCAGGAGCGTTGGATCACTACTACAGATGGCAAGGAGATGCTCACATGGGTTATTCTTCCTCCCGACTTCGACCCCACAAAGAAGTATCCTACACTTCTCTACTGCCAGGGTGGTCCTCAGAGCACCGTATCGCAGTTCTGGAGCTACCGTTGGAACTTCCAGCTTATGGCAGCTCAGGGCTATGTTATCGTAGCACCTAACCGCCGTGGTTGCCCCTCATTCGGTCAGGAGTGGACAGACCAGATCTCTGGTGACTACTCAGGTCAGAACATCAAGGACTATCTTGCTGCTATCGACGAGGTATCTAAGGAGCCTTGGGTGGATAAGGATCACCGTGGTTGCGTAGGTGCATCTTATGGTGGTTATTCTACATACTACCTCGCAGGTGTACACGAGGGTCGCTTCAAGGCATTCATCGCACACTGCGGTATCTTCAACTTCGAGTCTATGTATGGTCACACCGAGGAGCTCTTCTTCGTGACTAACGACTATGGTGGTGCATACTGGGAGAAGGACAACGCTACAGCAATGCGCTCATACGCTAACTCTCCCCACAAGAAGGTGGCAAACTGGGATAGCCCCATCATGATCATCACAGGCGAGAAGGACTACCGTATTCCTTATAGCCAGTCACTTGAGGCATTCACCGCAGCGCGTGTTCAGGGCATCGATGCTCGCTTGGTATCGTTCGAGAACGAGGCACACCAGGTATTCCAGCCCCAGAACAGCGTAGTTTGGAACCGCGAGTTCTTCAGCTGGTTGGACAAGTACCTCAAGGTTGAGGAGTAGTTCTTTTATACACTAAAACTTAAAACACGACTCTAATGAAAAAGTTTCTATATTCACTTCTGGCTCTCCCCATGCTCCTTGTAGCATGTGGTGAGGGCTCGGATGCTCCCGTCGAGGAGCCAAAGAAGCCAACCTTGGAGCTTAAGTCTGCCGAGACCATGGAGTTTGAGGCAGAGGGTGGTGAGGGCGTTATCTCCTTCGCCTACAACATCAAGGGTGGCATTGACGACTATGAGAATCCAAACTCAAGCGTCAAAGTCTTTGATGTAGCTTGTGATGCAGCGTGGATTGATGTGCCAAGCTCGGTTGAGACCTTTGCAGGCTCATTCCGCTTCACTGTTGCCGAGAACGAGAGCGAGGAGGCGCGCGAGGCTACTATCACAGCATCGTACAACACCTCTACGTTCGTTGTTACTATTAAGCAGGCTGGCGCCGAAAATGGTGGTAATCACGGTGATGAGCCTATCGAGAATCCTGAGTTTGTTAAGGGTTGGGCTATCAACGGCACAATGAACGACTGGGTAAAGAAGGATGCCGCATCAATGACCGAGGAGGGTGACTTCTTTGTGGTTAAGAGCTTCGAGCTTGCAGCAAGTGACAACTTCAACTTTATCTATAACGGCAGTGAGAAGAGCTATGGCGGTAATGGTCAGGTTTCTAACCCCAACTTCGTGTACGAGGCTAAGTCATGGGGTAGCAACGTGAGCGTTACAGAGGCTGGTACATACGATATCTACCTCAGCGCAGACCTCAAGAGCTACTACATCATGACTGAGGGTACAAACCCCGCAGATGCGGAGGTGCCCATCAAACCAGGCGAGAAGCGCTGGTCTATCTTGGGTACATTCGAGGGTAATAACTGTGTGGCGGATGTAGAGCTCAAGGTTGATGGAAAGTATTACTCTGTTAAGGGCATCAAGTTCGTCGAGGATATGTCGTTTGTTGTTCGCTGCAATGGCGGTGAGGCTGGCACTCTTGGCGTAGCATCGCCTGAGGCTTATGCTGTGGAGGGCGCTATCAAGCTCGAGGTTAAGGATGACTCTAACTACGAGATTAAGGTTGCGGCTGAGGCTGGTCAGAAGTACGATATCTACTTCACATATAGCGATGATAACTACGAGGTGTGGGTAATGCCCGATGGTTGCTATCCTACTATCTGGGATAGAGTGCAGGGTGCATATATGCCTTCATACAACAACTTTATCCTCTACCTTATCACCAACGACGTAGTACTTACGCTCGACTTCAAAGCGGGTAATGAGGCTGTTGAAAACTATGTAATCCCTGCGGGTACTTACTACATCGGCGACACTGAGGGTACAGGTTGGTGCTTCGATACCGACTACTGTCAGGCTAAGATTCGCGGTCGTGAGGTGCCCCTCATGGAGGGTTCTATGACTATTGAGCACAAGGATGGTAAGTACGATATCTTTGTCGATATGCGCACGGCTACGCTCGACGTGCTTAAGATGCATTATGTGGGTGAGATTGGCTATGACTCATTCTTTACAAACATGGGTGGCCATCAACTCAACCAACCCGAGAACTAAATAATGTTAGTTAGGATAATGAAATTAAATAGGTTATACGCACTATTCGCTCTTATGACCATGCTCTTCGCTGCGTGCGGAGAGCTGGGCATAGAGAACCCAAATCCCGATTCAGAGACTCCTACGCCACATCTTACTGTAGATGTTGAGGGAATTATCTCGATGGATGCCGAGGGTGGTGATGTAGAGGTAAGCTACACCATCACTGAGCCCGTTGAGGGTCTCGCACTCGAGGTTACAACAGCCCAGGACTGGATTGGTGATATTACTATCGACGAGGCAACGGTTACGTTCTATGTTGATGTAAACAACAGTGCCGAGCAGCGTGTAGGTATGGTAACGCTTGCCTATGGCGAGGAGAGCATCACTTTGGGTATTGTGCAGGCGTGTGCTGAGGTCAGCGACGATGTGAAGTTTAGCATCATCTCAGATCGCAAGATGTCATTCGCGTCGAAGGGTGGCTATGGCACTATCTCATACACCATTGAGGATGCCGACGAGATAAATGCTCAGCCCTCGGCAGATGTCGATGCAGATTGGGTGTGCATCGATGAGGTTACCGCCGAGGCGGTGAACTTCACCGTGGGTCGCAATAACGAGACTAAGCAGCGTAGCACAAAGATTACGCTTAGCTACAAAGGCTCGGAGCTCACCGTATTCGTAGACCAGGCGGCGGCAAGCAACGAGGTTACGCTCAAAGTAGACAAGTCGGTGGTTAAGAGTGGCGAGGCTGTTGCCTTCACCGTAATCTACGAGGAGGAGGATGTTACGGCTGATGCTACAATCCATGCCAACTACACAAATGTTGAGGTCTCTAACCCCTATACTCCAACCGAGAGTGGCGATATGTCGTTCTACGCCAAGTACAACGGCATCAAGTCGAAGATTTGCAGCGTGACTGTAACACCTGCGTATGCTCCCGATTTCCCCGTGGATGCTGCTCCCGATAGCTATGACTTCAACCAGCGCATGCTTATTGTTGACCATACGGGTCTCGGTTGCGCATACTGCCCAGGTGTGAAGCAGGCTATCCACGACACGCAGGAGAAGGCAGAGTATAAGGATAAGTTCAATGTGGTCTATGCATATACGTTTAGTTCGAATGAGATATGCTACTCTTCTGCAGCACGCACACTCTGGAACTACTACGTTGGCGTATGCTCTACGGGCGATAAGCTCACGGGTTACCCAAGTTTTACTACTAACTACTGCTTCAACTACACTGGTAAGTACAACCTCGAGCAGCGTATCGACGACCTCTGGGTGGAGAACCCCGCGGCATCTATCGCCTACGCAGCAAAGATTGAGGACGACAAGATTGTCGTTAGCGTCTCGGTGAAGTCTTCGGTGTCGCAGAATTACAAACTCTCGTTGTGGGTGCTCGAGAATAACATTAATGCTACTCAGACTGCTGCTACAGCTAGCTGGATGCACATACACAACAGCGTGATGCGTGATGCCCCTACGGGAGTATCCAACTCCGACATCTCGGGCATTGACTTTGGCTATGTTGAGGCGGGTACTACTATGAGTCGCATCTTGGAGTTCGACCTCTTCGCTGCTAACACATGGAAGAAGGAGAACTTCAGCCTAATTGCCATTCTTTCTGCTGCAAACGAGGATTATAATGGCAAGTATGAGGTTGTGACAACTGCGATGTGTGACTTTGGCTCATCGGTTGGCTTCGACTATAAGAAATAAGATGTATAACCTATAAAACTACAACTGCAAAAATGAAAAAATTATTCTCTTTGATTGCTCTTGCGGCACTCCTATTTGTGTCGTGCGAGTCTAACGAACCCGCATCACAGATTGACGCGAACCTCAAGATTAAGCTCACATCGCAGTCTGTAATGAACTTCGAGGCTGCAGGTGGCCAGGGCGTTATTACTTACGAGTTCGAGAAGCTCGATGCAACTCGTGCTAACGTAGCGGAGGCGGCAACAGCTGTAAACTGGATTGAGAACCTTACAAGCACCCAGGAGGGTAAGGTTACCTTCAACGTGGCTGCATACGATGGCGAGGAGGAGCGTAGCGCGACCATCAAGGTGTCGTATGGCGAGTATAGCTTCCAGGTTATGGTTAAGCAGAAGGGTATGAAACATGCCGATGTGACCTTCAACGCTACACACCTCGGTGGTACATACTGGGGCAAGTATATCAATACCAAGGGCTTCAACTACTTCATCATCCTTGGCGATATGCGTGCTGACCACTACCAGTCGAAGCAGGATGGCGCTACAGAGTATCGTTTCGACCTCTACTCTGACACCGCTTCATCGTTCAACTCAACACACCGCGTGCCCGTAGGTACATACAAGTTGGACCACACACGCTCTGGTAATCCTGGCACTATCGACGGATATAGAGATAATAGCTACCTCTTCACTCCCAGCTACACAACTACAGCATTCACTGATGCAACAGTCGTAGTTACTGAGGATAGCATCATCGCAGATGTGACATTCTTCGATGGCTCTGTTCACCACATCGAGTACCATGGCTCAACAGTTATGGAGGACTACATCCAGAACACTTACGCTGATGTATACCCCGTAAGCCAGTACACCGAGGATATTAACATCGATGTTACAAATGGCCGTATCAACGCACGCTACCGTGGTGACCACCTCGGCACCGGCTATGATGTATGGTTTATCGACATGGTAGCTGAGACTAACCCCTACAATGGTGCCTACATCATCTTTGACCTTATCGTACCCAAGGAGCTCGGTGGCTACGAGAACCTCGACGGCATCGTTGGTGAGTACAAGTTCCACGATGAGAATACAACAGATTACGCCTACACTATCCCTGTAGGTCGTCTTCGTGATGATAGCCTTCAGTTGCACGCATGGTATCTCTGGTGCATACAGAGCCAGGTTGATATGTCGCAGGCTGCACCTATGACATCTGGTACTGTAAAGGTAACAAAGAACGCCTATAACGACTATACTTTCGAGATTGATAGTACTGATGACAACGGTAACCGCATCGTGGGTACATTCCAGGGTACTATCCTCGATTATCAGGATCAGAGCTGCGAGTAACGCAATGAACTAACTATAACAAATATCAAACTTATGAAAAAGTTATTTTTTATCTTGACAGCAGGTCTCTTCGCTCTTGCAGCGTGTGAGCCCGTGGAGCCTACACCCCAGGCAAAGGGTACTCTTGCCGTTACAGAGAAGTCTGTAGAGATGGCATTCTATGGTGGTGAGGGCGTTATCAACTACACTATTACTGACGGTGCTGAGGGTGCAAAGCCCACAGCTACAGCTAACGTAGAGTGGGTAAACAACATTGTTGTTGCTGAGACTATCACCTTCAATGTAGATTTTAACAATGTTGAGGAGCAGCGTGTTGCAACCATAAACGTAAACTATGGCGAGCAGTCATTCGATGTATTTGTACGTCAGGCTGAGGGTATGGCCGTAGATGTGGAGTTCGTGGCTACAGCGCTTAATGGCGAGTACTACGGTACTGCATACTCACAGGATCCCAACTACTTTGCTATCCTTTCGAAGAACGGTACTACAGGCTGGAGCGACCTCTACCTCGATACATACTACCGCTTCGATATCTACGCAAAGCAGTCTACTGATGCTAACGCACCTGTTCTTCCTCAGGGTGTCTTTGCTTACGACTATCTCAACTCTGGCGTAGGTGATACATTTGGCGATTTCTACAGCGTGCGTATGGAGACATTCCAGGATGGCTCATATAAGGAGACAAAGATTGAGGATGGTGTAGTCATCGTTACAGAGAATAAGATTGAGGCTATCTTGAAGATGGCTGACGGTAAGGTACACCGCGTAGTATATGAGGGTTCTTTGGCACTCGGTTACATCGAGGTTCCCGAGCCTGACTACTACTCAACTCTTACTGAGGATCTCATCTTCGACCACGCTGATGGCACTATCCGCCTTAACTACTTTGGCGACTACTACGGTATTGGTGCTTCAAGCTGGATCGTGAGCCTTGTATTGCCTGGTACAAACATCAATGGCGACTACTTCATCCTCGACATCGTAACTGATAGCGATGCATTTGAGGCATCTAACATCGTTGGTACTTACACTTGCGTTGAGGAGGCTAATGCTGCAAAGAACACCTTCATCAAGGGTACTTACTCTGGTGGCTTCGTAAGTTCATGGTACTTCGTAGCTGTGGATAACTACTACGGCACTGACGATGTAGCTCCTATCACTGACGGTACTATCACCATCCGCGAGGAGGGCGTTAAGTTTGTCGTAGAGTTCGACTGTGTGGACGACAACGGCCACAAGATTGCAGGTACTTTCGCTTGCTCAGGCCTTGAGATGTACGACAGCCGCAACTAATAGCTGTTTCGTGTAGGGTGGTGTCATTGCCACCCTTTTAAGCAAAAATTCCTCGGGTTGGTACTTTGGTACTCGCCCGAGGTTTTTTTTATGTCATCCTGAGCGTAGCGAAGGATCTCCTCAGAGCCTACCAGAGCCGCAGTTGATAGCGTATCGTCCGCGAGGGGATTCTTCACTAATGTTCAGAATGACAAATCAAGCCACCCCGTCATTGCGAGGGGATTCTTCACTTCGTTCAGAATGACAAATCATGCCCCCTCTCGTCATTGCGAGGAGGGCTTTGCCCGACGCGGCAATCTCTCGCTTAGTATGTCATCCTGAGCGTAGCGAAGGATCTCCTCAGAGCCGACAAGAGTAGCAGTTTATAGCATATTATCCGCGAGGGGATTCTTCACTAAGGTTCAGAATGGCAGCAAAGCCCCCCCTGCAACCCATGAACCAACGAAAACACCCCTGCAAGAGACCTTGCAGGGGTGTTGCTATACCGCCCGAGGGCGATAGTATGTCAGCCTAAGCCATTAGCGGAGCTTCAAGCCCTTAGCGGGAGCTGCTGCAGAGGCCTTCTTAACGCTCTTAGCCACGATGCGCTCTTTAGCAACGGGAGCAGCCTCGTTAACAACGATGCTATTGAGCTGCTTCATAGAGCTGCTGCGTGTTACTGACTGGAGCTCAGATGCTGAAAGAATCTCGCCAGTCCATGAGCCTGTGAGGTTGTAGTCTGCGTCATCCCATACATCGAACGATACAGTGAAAGTGCCGTCGCCATTGTCAACGATGTCGACCCAACCATCTACGAATGGAGCCATAGTAACGCCATCCTCAGTGTAGTACCATGCACCTGCCATGTAGCCTGCATCGATATAGCCTGGGTATGCAGTATATGCGTCGAGGCTGTCGCTGATAGTGTACTCGCCAGCAAATGATGTGAAGCTGTCAGCACCTGCCAAGAGGTCGAACTGAACGAAGTCACCCTCCTGTGAGTTAGGCATGATGGCAATCATCCAGTTCTGGTAGCCTACCTCATACCAGTCACCGTAGAACTCGTAGTAGAGAGTGTGTGCCGAGAGGTTGCAGTTCCAGTCGCCTGTGAGTGTTGAGTATACGCTGTCGTCACCACCGCCGCTGCTTGAGTTGTCGAAAACAACGATGTTGCCGCCGTTGTAAGTAACCTTGTGAGTAGCACCGCTCATAAGCATTGTAACCTCAGCTACGATAGTGCCATCCTCGCCAACTACGATAGTGCCACTTGCGGGGTAGTCGTTGCTAACATAGTCCCAACCATACTCATCAAGCACGAAGTATGCGCTATAAGACAATGATGCGGTCCAGAGTGCGCCAGAGTCGGTCATGTCAACGGTGTAGGTGCCTGCAGGAACCTTTGTAGCGTTGTCCGCAGAGATAGGAGCGTAGATGTCGAAACGGTAGTATGTACCATTTGCCTGCTCGTAACCCTCAGCGTCGAGACCGAGGTCAGAGAGGAAGAGGTAGTAGTTGTCTGCAGTGCCAGGAGAATACTGGTCGCCGAAGTAGTTAGCATATGCGTAGTTAGCCTCCATCTCGACATTCTCGCCGCTGCCGCCACCGTTGGTGCCAACATAGAGCTTAGGAGCACCGTTATAAGTTACAGTGTGCTTAACGCCAGCGATAGTAACCTCAAGTACGAGGCTATTCTCAGTTACCACAGCCTGACCAGCCTCGAAGTTGCTCTGTGCATCGTATGCTGTGCCGTCACCATTAACCTTTGAGTAACGAGAGTAGTAGTTACCCATGGTCCACTCTGCAGTAGTGTCGTTAGCATCAAATGTGTAAGTACCTGCGGGAACATGGATGTAACCCTCCTCGTCTACCTCGCCCTCGAGGCCGTAGAGGTCTACCTGGTAGTATGTACCATTGGGAATTACATAACCATCCTCGTCGAAGCCCTTATCTGAGAGGTAGATGTAGTAGTTGTAAGTCTCGGTGTACTCAGTGCCGTAATACTCGCCACCCAAATATGTTGCCTCCATGTTAACATCCTCGGTTGGGAGGTTGCCCTTGAGGTTCATACCATTGATAACACCCTCGAAGGTGAAGTGGAAGTTCTGAGCATCAGCATTAGTAAGCTCGATGTCGAATGTGTAGCCCTCGACATCGCCACCAACAACGATTGTGCCGTTGCCACCCTCGAAGAAGTACTCCTCAGTCTCGCCAATGTAGAGCTCCATGCCCTCCATCATAAGACCACCATTTGCAGCTGTGTATGTGCCAGCCGAGAGGATAGACTCGCCATCTGCACCCACGATAACAACGCCCAAGAGGATCTGGTTACTCTCATCGTAGAAGCCAATGAGGTAGTAGTTGTCGGGGAAGCCGTAGTCTGCCAATGAGATGCGCTCGCCATAAACGAGTACCTCGTCGTAGAGATACTCCTTAGCGGCCTTAGCAGCCTGCTTTACAGCAACTTCGAAGTTCAAGTCGCCATAAGCCACAACAACCTTAGCCTCGCGTGCCTCGCCATCGTTAGCAGCAACAGTTACGCGCACCTTGTCGCCAGCAACTGCCTCTACCCAATCAGCCTCGCAAGCCACTGTGAGCTCAGTGCCCTCAACAGGGTTCTGCAAGTTGTAGGTAATCTCTGCCTCGCCACCCTCAGCGCCGAAGTTCAAAACAGCATCAGATGTAAGTGTGAGTGATGGTTTAGCCTCAGGTGTAGGAGGCACATCAGGAGTCTCGTTACATGCTGCAAATACCAATGGCAATGCAAGCAACAAGTAGAATAAGTTCTTGATTTTCATAGTTATAGTTTTTTGGTTAGTTGATTTTCTTTGCACATATTGCGCCAAAGCATAAACAAAATTAAAAATTTTTATTCAATTTTGCAAATATTTTGGTCGTAAATAAAAAAAAGGCTTTCGTATCTGAAAGCCTTTTTTTGGGGTGTGTGTTTGTGCAATTATCTAAGCTCAACGCCCTGCTTTGCAGGTACAAATGGAGCTCTTTTGTTTGCAGCGTTAGTCGATGCGCCAGCAATATTAATCTTAGGCTCGCCAACATAGGTTACATGGAACTCCTCGCCAGCAACGATGCAATCAACCTCAATGCGGTTGTCGCGAACTACGACAGTAACATCTGTAAATGCCTCAATCCACTCGTAACCAGTGCCATCAGCGTTTACCAAGTATGCGCCAGAGTACTCGCGGCCAACCTCCCACTCGCTAAAGTCGTCGTTAGCGTCGTTGGTATAAGTACCAGTAGGAACATGGAGATAACCCTCAGAGTCGATAACTGGCTCTATACCATAGAGGTCGAGTGAGAAGTAGTAAGCACTTGGTACTGCATAGCCCTCTGGATCGAGAGGCTGGTCTGAGAGGTATATGTTGTAGTTGTAAGTCTCAGTGTACTCAGTACCGTAGTAGTAGCCATACAAAGTCTGAGCCTCGATTGTGGCGCCAGTAATCTCTGCGGGAACGCCAGCGAAGAACTTACACTCGCCAGTGTAGGTAAGGATGTGCTTAACGCCATCAATGTATGCTACCAATGTGAGGCCGTTTTCGGTTACAACGAGCTCTGCAGATTCGTAGTATGCCTGTACCTCGTAGGCTGTAGCATCAGAGTTAATAACCTGGTACAAAGAGTATGAGTTACCGATAGTCATATCCTCCTGTGAGTCAGTGCCGTCGAAAGTGTATGTGCCCACGGGTACTGTCAACCAACCCTCAGAGTCGATAGTTGGCTCATTAACAACATAGAGGTCCAAAGCGTAGTATGTTGCGTTTGGCAATACATAACCCTCCTCAGTCATGCCAAGGTCAGAGAGGTAGATAGAAATATTGTATGTGTCGCTATAGCGTGTGCCGTAGTAAACACCATCCAATGTCTTTGCCTCGAAGTTAACGATAGGCTCTACGCCCTCCTGCTTGATGAATACATTGAACGATGCGTCGCCGTAAGCCACCAAGATGCGGTCTGTGCGTGCCTCGGTTGTCTCATTAACAGCAACAGTGAATGTGATGTTCTCGCCTACGGTGATGTCTGTAATCCATTCTGCAGCTGTTGTAGCTGTGAGCTCAGTGCCCTTGACTGCATTCTCGAGAGTGTAGGTAATAACGCCCTCACCACCCTCTGGAGTGTACTGCAATGATGTCTCTGAAGTGAGTGTCAATACTGGGTCTGCCTGTGGAGTGTCAGCAGGCTCACACGCTGCGATTGCCACTGGCAATGCAAGCAAAAGCAAAAGTTTGTGAAGTTTCATAATTATTAGGTTTTTTTTAAGTTACACTATAGGCCAACATAGAACTTAGGCTCGCCCTCGAATGTGATTGCGAAGAGGCCGCTCTTGATGACAATCTCGCCATACATACCATCCTCCTTAACCTCGAGTACGGCGCTCTCGTAGTTCTCTCTGAACTCGTAGCCACTGCCCTGCTCGTTCATCTTCATGCAGAATGACCACTGGTAGCCAATCTCCCATGCGCCATTGTCGCCGTTATCATCCAAGGTGTAAGTGCCTGTGGGGATGTGGAGGTAGCCCTCCTCATCGATAACGGGCTCTACGCCGAAGAGGTCAATCTTGAAGTAGTAACCACCAGGCAAGAGCATGCCATTCTCGTCGAAGCCCTTATCTGAGAGGTAGAAGTAGTAGTTGTAGTTATCGCTGTACTGTGTGCCGAGGTATGTAGCCATGCCAAGGTGGGGAGTAAGCACCTCGTCGCCCTCGAATTCCACCTTCTTACCCTCGAAGAACATAGTCTCGCCGCTGTAAGTTACGATGTGCTTAACGCCGTCAACATATGCTGTAAGGGTGACGCTCTCCTCAGTTACAACGAGCTCAGCAGACTCGAACTGACTCTGACGCTCGAAACCTGCACCCGATGCGTTAACCTTCATATAGCCCGAGAGTGTGTAGCCGATAGACATGTCGTTAGCCTCGTCCGAGCCATCGAAAGTGTATGTGCCTGGAGTGATGTGACGATAGCCCTCCTCATCCAACAAAGGCTCATTGTCCCAATAGAGGTCCAATCTGTAGTATGTGCCACCAGCCTGATAGTAGCCACCAGAAGTGAAACCGATGTCCGAGAGGTAGATATTCATGTTATAAGCGCTACCATCAGTGAGCAGGCCGAAGCTGTCGAGAATCAACATCTCTGCCTCGAAGGTCTCAAATGGCTCAAGGCCCTCCTGGCTGATGAATACATTGAACGATGCGGTGCCATACTCAACCATGATGCGATCTGAACGGCTCTCTGTGGTCTCGTTGGGGGCAACTGTGAATGTGATATTCTCGCCTACGGTGATGTCTGTGATCCACGCTGCTGTTGTTGTAGCTGTGAGCTCAGTGCCTTCGACAGCGTTCTCGAGAGTGTAGCTAATAACGCCCTCACCACCCTCTGGAGTATATTGCAATGAGTTCTCAGATGTGAGTGTCAATACGGGGTCTGGAGTTGGTTCCACCTCGTTTGGAGTGTCACACGATGCAAATGCCAGTGGCAATGCAAATAACAAGTAGAGTAAGTGCTTGATTTTCATATGTGTTGATTTTTTTATATTTTATATATTTCTATATCGGTTATTGTTAAGCATAAACAAAATTAAAAATTTTTATTCAATTTTGCAAATTTTTTAGTTGAAATGTTTATCTCGCCTCTCATCTTATACAAAAAAAGCTGCCCAATAGGACAGCTTTTTTATCGTGGATTAGTAGGGATATAGCTCCATGAAGCCTCTCCAGGAGCCCTTGATGCCGTTGCCTCGGTCATCCTCCATGTAGAACGAGAGCTTCGCTACGCCGTAGCCTTCGTCGCTGATGGTTAGCGAGCCGCCTACCAGTGGCGCGATGTCGGCATAATCCGAGGTGTAGTACCACGAGCCCTCCATATAATTTTCGCCCTCGTAGAGTGTCATCACGCCCTTGAGGAAGCTGCTCGCGGTGGAGCTGTCGCCCAAGGTGTATGTGCCGTATGGGTTGTCGCTATCCTTTGCGGTCATGATGTCGAACTGCAGGATGTCGCCCTCGTTGTCGTTGGGGTAGACCAGAAGCATCCAATTATCGAGCCCCGTAGCGTAGTAGTCGCCACAAGGGTAGTAGTAGAGCGTGTGGTTGCTTAGCGCGAGTGTGCGGTCCTCGGCGAGTGTGGAGTGTGTGCCATTCTCGCCACGATTATTTACATAGGGAGATGCTTCGTAGGTCACGAAATGAGTCTTGTCGCCAATAGTCACCTTAAGCGTGATGCCCGCGTTGTTGACATACATCGAGCCGCTGTCGAACTTGGTCTCTCGGAATGGCTCGCCCGCGTAGTCTGTCTCGATGTAGAGTGAGCGCTCAAAGGAGAAGGTGTACTGGCTGTTGCTGTTCTCCATGTCGAGGGTGTAGCTGCCCTCGGGAATTTGCACTCTCTCGTTGTGGTAGCTATTCAATGGGGCTGTAATATCGAGGATGTAGTAGCAGCCATGTGGCATAAAGCTGCCATCCTCCTCTATGTCTACATTCGAGAGGTAGATGTAGTAGTTGCCTAAGCCATTCTCGTAGATGTCGCCATAGTAGTCGCCGATGAGGTATGTGGCGTTGAACTCCACCTCGTTGGGATTAGGCTGGGGTGGCTTATTCTCGCCCCTGTTGTATAGCTCACATCCCACAAGCAGGGTGGTGAAGGCGAGTGTCGCAAAAAGTATGATGCCTCTTTTCATAGCTTTATGTTTTGAGCAAAGGTAGTAAAAAAAGAGAGTGAATAAAAAGTGTATTTTGTCGTTATGCTTGCCCTCAAAATGCTCATTTACGCTCAGTAAACTCCGCTTTTTCGGGCTTCGCAAGCCTAAAACTACATCTTTTTATTCACTCTCTTAGGTTATGGGGCTGGCCAAGTTACTTTTTAGTCAGCCCCTTTTCTACTATTTGAGGTCACTTTTATACTACAGGGTTGTTTGATTTACCTGTGTACTTAACGCCATTGATGGTGCAATCAAGTACAATGTAGTAGCTGCTATTTGAGCTCATCTCTACGGTGCCTGATGCATCGGTAGTCTCAACGCCATTTACGACAACCTTGGTGATGTTCAATACGCCATTGTCAAAGATGTAGAATGTACCGCCACTAACTTGGTTCAATGTGAACTCAACAGTGTGTGAACCATCAGTTACGGTGATAGTGCGTGCGCCCATGTTGAGTGATGCGTCGAATACCCAATTCTCGAAGCTTGCACCGCTGTCGTTGCCACCCTCGTTGCCACCAGCGTTGGGGTCTGCCTCGGTAGTGAATGTCGCAGTACCAGCGTCTGAAGCGCTGTTTACTGCGCTATCTGCGGGATTTGCTACTACTGATACGCTATATGTTACGCCATACTCGAGGTCGCTATATACAATATAGGTCTCCGCAACAGTGCTAACGAGTGAGCCGTTGAGAGTTACGGTGTAGTCCTTAGCACCTGCAACCTGCTGCCAGCTGATTGTAGCTGCGTTGCCCGATACGACACCCGATACAGAGGGTGTAGCGAGCTTTGTGGGCTCTGAAGGTGTTGTGCCACC
>JAEIGA010008212.1_pt1 | contig 15813 bp, 14 predicted proteins | sample 9270691 | NCBI WGS metagenome assembly JAEIGA01 (sample SAMN17057246, study PRJNA624740) | gut metagenome | biome: biome; isolation source: fecal sample | host: Bos grunniens | place: China: Xizang | collected 2019
AAGGATCTGACTCCTTCCGATACTGGTTCCCTGAACAAACAGTTCGCTAAAGGCTTCGCAACAGAAATCGGCGGCAGAACAAGCCACAGTGCTATCATGGCAAGATCCCTTGAGATCCCGGCAGTTGTCGGTGTCAAAGGAATCCTCGATGAAGCTAAAGACGGCGATTCTGTCATCCTCGACGCTCTCGAAGGAACAGTCATCCTGAATCCGACACCGGAACAGGTTGCTGAATTCGAAAAGAAGGGTGAAGAATATCTGAAGGAAAAGGAAGCTCTCAAGGCTATGAAGGATCAGCCTTCCGTATCCACAGACGGTCACAAAGTACTGCTCGTCGGAAACATCGGTTCTCCTGCAGATGTTGAAGGCGTTCTGGAAAACGGCGGCGAAGGCGTTGGTCTGTTCCGTACAGAATTCCTTTACATGAAGAGCGAAGACGACTTCCCGGATGAAGATACACAGTTCGCTGCTTACAAGCAGGTTCTGGAAGGCATGAAGGGTATGCCTGTTGTTATCCGTACACTGGATATCGGCGGCGACAAGAAGCTGAAGTACTATCAGTTCGAAGAAGAAATGAACCCGTTCCTCGGCGTACGTGCTGTCCGTTTCTGCCTCATCCGCAAGGATATCTTCCGCACACAGCTGAGAGCTCTGCTCCGTGCTTCCGCATTCGGCAAGCTCTGCATTATGTTCCCGATGATCGCTACTGTCGGCGAATTCAAAGAAGCTAAGAAGTGCTACGAAGATGCACGCGCTGAACTGATCGCTGAGGGCGTCAAAGTCGGTGATGATGTTGAAGTCGGATGCATGATCGAGATCCCGGCTGCTGCTGTTCTGGCAGACCAGCTGTCCAAGTATGCAGACTTCTTCTCAATCGGTACAAACGACCTCGTTCAGTACTCCATGGCTGCTGACCGTATGAGCGAACCTGTTTCCTATCTGTACCAGCCTCTGAACCCGTCTCTGCTGCGTCTGATCAAGATGACGATCGACGGCGCTCACAAGAACGGCAAGTGGTGCGGTATGTGCGGTGAGATGGCCGGCGATGAACTGGCAGCTCCTGTACTGCTCGGTCTCGGACTGGATGAATTCTCCATGAGCGCAACATCGATCCTGGGTGCACGCCGTATTATCAACGGCCTCAGCTATGCTGAGATGCAGGAACTGGCTGCGAAAGCAGTTGAATGCGACACGGAAGAAGAAGTTATTGAACTGATCAAGAACTGCATCGGCAAATAATCAAATCCGTTGTATAATCGGGATGTACGGAAGTACATTCCGATTTTTTTGTATACGGAGGCACCTATGAAAAAGATCCTCTTTATCTCAAGCACCGGAGGACACCTGACCGAACTGCTGCAGCTGTCGCCGATGTTTGAAAACTGTGATTATCATCTGATCACGGAAAATACAGAGTCCAATCAGCCGCTGAAAGAAAAATACGGTGACCGTTTTGATACGCTTGTATTCGGGACAAAGGTCCATCTGTTTACATATCTGTTTAAATTCGCATATAACTGCCTGAAATCAGTCTGGCTGTATTTCAAGATCAGGCCTGATTACGTGATCACTACAGGCACGCATACGGCTGTGCCGATGTGCAGGATCGCTCATATTTTCCATAAAAAGGTGATCTGGATCGAAACGATGGCAAACGCAAAGACGGCGACGGCAGCCGGAAAAATGGTATATCCGATCGCTGATCTGTTTATAGTCCAGTGGGAAAGCATGCTGGAGATCTATCCGGATGCTGTATGCTGGGGGTGGGTATTCTGATGATACTGGTAACATTAGGCACACAGGACAAGCAGTTCCCGCGCCTGCTGCAGGCTGTGCAGAAGGCGATCGATGATGGGACGATCACAGATAAAGTCGTTGTCCAGGCAGGGCATACCGTCTTTGACAGCAAGGATATGGACGTGTTCAGCTTCATACCGACAGACCGCTTTGCGGAGTATCTTGAACAGGCTGATATGATCATCACCCATGGCGGGGTAGGAACGATCATGACAGCCCTGAAAGAAAAAAAGATCATTCTCGGAGCCGCCCGTCTGACACAGTACGGGGAACACCAGAATGACCATCAGATCCAGCTCCTCGAAGCATTTGACCAGGCAGGCTACCTGATCTATATGAAAGACCTGTCGGACATCACGCCTTATCTGAAACAGGCAGAAACATTCGAACCGAAGCCTTATCAAAGCAATACTTCAGCCTTTATCGCAAAGCTGGAAAAATGGATCGCAGATCACTGATCCTGTTCTTCCAGACACTTATCAATAAACATACCGTGTGAGATGCCTGAGGCAATGTTCCTCAGCAATGTCTCACTCGTTTTTTCTTCAGAAGTTTCCATCTTATCCCGAACAGCTTCCTGAAGAAGGGTACGGAACATCGTGTAATATGTTTCCGGTTCATACATCTCGTTCAGGTCATTCATCACGACCCTGATCTGGTCGATCGATAAAATGCGCTTTGACATCACGATGATCACCAGCATAGCGATCTGCTCTTTTGAGTAGGCTTTTTTAATTGCCTTGGGAAGCAGTCTCTGCTTGACGTAATTCGAGATCATCGATCCTGTGACCTGCATTTTCGGGAATGCGTTGAGGATCCTGTTCAGATACCGTGTAACCTGGTCAAGATACAGACCGACATCGGGAATATCCCTGTACTCCGGCAGGATAAACTCCGCCAGAACCATTTCAGCATTTTCTCTGTTCATGACAACATCATATATACTAACTTTAAAAAACGTCAATATGATTCTGAAGAAACTCTTGACCGGTTTATTATAAACGGATGATAATATAGTTGTAATCGGTTATTTAAAAACCGATAGGAGGTTCAGCATGACATCTATGAGTTTTGAACAGATGAATACAGGGACTTTTACGGTAAGAGACCCGATCAGCGCGCTGACACATTTTATCGGTATGATACTGGCTGTACTGGCGATGCCGGTCCTGCTTGTGCACCATGCACAGAACGGAGCTGCCTTGAATGCTCTCTGCGCGGATGCGGTATTTATGATCTCAATGATCCTGCTTTACGGAGCCAGCAGCGCATATCATACATTTGATGCGGACCGGAAGGTGCGGATGAATCTGAAGAAACTGGATCACATGAGCATCTTCATCCTGATCGCAGGTTCTTACACACCGATCTGCGTATCAGTGCTGGAACAGCCCGCAGGAATGATACTGTTAACGGTAGTATGGTCAGTTGCGGCTGCCGGCATGATCTTCAAATTCTGCTGGGTGACCTGTCCCAGATGGGTCTCTTCCGTCCTGTATACCGCTATGGGATGGGCCTGTGTATCAGTCATCCCCAAGCTGATCTCCGCAATGCCGACGGCACAGTTCCTCTGGCTGCTGGCAGGCGGGATCTTCTATTCGGTGGGAAGCGTGATCTACGCAAAGAAAAACCGGATCACGCCAATGGTATGGTCCGGATTCGGCAATCATGAACTGTTCCACATCTTCGTAATGCTTGGCAGTTTCTGCCACTTTACCGTGATGATGCTGATCAGGTTCTAATACTTGATCGTAATGTAAGGATACGTGGAAGGAACATAGAATTCCGCCATGTCATCCAGACGGACACAGGCAAGTGATCTGCCGAACACACATCCGCAGTCGATATGCAGGATGTTCTTCCCGCGCAGGATGCGGTTCTCATACCATCTCCCGTACAGGAATGTCGGCATATGCCCGACGATCATCACAACATCGTCAAACGGATTATCATTGACGCCGATATGGCTCCATACAAGCTCATTTGTGGGGATCTCCGAGATGCGTACATCAGGCCGGCAGTAAGCGCCGAGCCCGGCATGGACGAGCAGGAATTTCTTTCCCATCACAGTGAGCTTTTTGTAATACTCACGGTTTTCCAGATACAGCTTGATATCGTAGCATTCAGGATAATCCAGATTCAGGAACTCATCCGCTGTTTTATAGCCGCCGTTATAGTGCAGCCAGCGTACCAGGTCCATATCGAAAAGATTCATGACCCCGTCATTCTTTTTGATATCGATCAGCGTCTGCGCATAGTCCGCCAGCCATTCATCATGGTTTCCGAAGATCAGGTGCATATTGGGATGTGCCATGATCTCCTGCAGCAGGGCAATGGAATGATCGCCTCTGTCGCATACATCGCCGATGATATACATTTCATCATATTCACTGAAGTTTATCTTCTCCAGCATTTCATCAAATTCGTCTTTGCATCCGTGCAGATCACTGATTGCATATACAGCCATAGTACACCTCGTAAAATTAATCCTACCACAATCAGGGGACCAGTGGAACGCCGCACGATGCAAATGCTGTCCCGTACCGGGATTCCCTGACCGGAAGGATAGACATGTTTTGGTGACTGTCAAAAAGCCGATCCTGTGATATAGTATTATTTACAGACCGTCAGATGACGGAAACACGACCGGTAAACGATTATGACTGCAAGAAATGGAAATAAAAGGGAAAGCACCACCAGGACTATATGGATCATAACAGCGTTATTAACTGTACTCCTGGCATTTTTATATGCGGATACCATGAAAAGGGAACGTATGGAAACTGCCAGACTGGAAGAACTGTTCAAAACACAGGTGACTGAAGAAAAACAGCAGATGCAGGAAGTACAGGAAGAGATCAACGAGCGTCTGGAGAAAGAGCAGAACGATTCATTCTATCAGAAGCTCGCGGACGGCTTCGATGTCAGGATCCTTGTAACAGGCGGATCGATCGCCAACGGCAGGGGCAGCACGGATGCTGAACACACCTGGCACGCACTCCTCAAGAACAATCTGCAGGAAACATACGGGATCACGGCGGAAGTGGACAACATTTCCATGAATGACAACACCGCGTATGCCGGATATGTCAATATCAGGAATCACGAAAGCGAAAAGCCGTATGATCTGGTGATCATTTCATACGGTGAAGATGATCCGGCAGCCAACTTCGGACTGTATTATGAAGCAGTCGTCCGCTCGGCTATGGAGAAATACCCGGGTGCCAATGTGATATGTGTTCCGGAGAGCCTGACCGGTACACCAACAGCCAACACCAATGCGGTCGAAGAGATCTGTGAAGCATACGGCATCACAGCAGCACCGTCTGCTGAAGTATTTGCCGGTACCGGACTGCTGAATGATAACGGCTACCCGAATAATGCCGGACAGGAGGCGATCATGCGGGCAGCAGCCGATGCCATTGACGAAGGCGTGAGCGCATACCGAGGCAAAGATACCATAGCGTCAGAGCGCTATGACGAAGCTTCCGCTTATCTGGATGTGATGCATTACTATCCCGCAGACCTGTTCACAAGGGAAGGAAATACGTTCACGTATACACCGGACCGGGAGATCTCCGGAAAGGTGTTAGGCATGGATTATGATTATGTAACAGGCTACAACAGCTGCAGCATTTATATCACCGGACAGTGGGGCGCGCTCGGTCAGGCCGTATTCAACAATACGCTGACATATGAAGACCCGCAGACACTGAATTCTTCAGGCAGAAACCATCTGAGAGTCATGAACAACTGGATCAGTGACTGGGGAACATACAACGACCAGCTGTTCACCATTACGGAACAGATCATGATCTCATTTGCCGAGGATGACAACGGAACACTGCAGGCTGACAGCTTCAGAGGCATCATTGTCAGCGGACAGGAATAACACACAGCAGACTGCATTGCAGTCTGTTTTTTCATAATCTCAGGATGACGATTCATAAGCCGACGAAAACCTATTATAATGAAATCAAAGATACGACAGACAGCATAATTACAGGAAATGATCATACAGAGGGAGTTATGAAAACGATCAGCAGCTTGGAACACATAGCGGCCAGGGTCAGGATGATGATCCTGGACGAGATCTACACCGCCCGTTCAGGTCACCCTGGCGGGAGTCTATCTATCGTGGAAGCCCTGGTATATGTATATGAACATGAACTCAGAAAGGGCGTGGATAAATTTGTTCTTTCAAAGGGTCATGCCGCACCCGCGCTTTATGCAGTGCTTGCGCTCAAGGGCTATTTCCCTGAGGAAGAACTGGCGCATCTCCGTCAGTCAGGAAGCATGCTCCAGGGACATCCCAGCATCATAACACCGGGCGTTGACATGTGTACCGGGTCACTCGGCCAGGGCCTGTCGGCAGCCTGCGGCATGGCACTCGGTGCCAGGTATCTGAAACAGGATGCCAACGTATATGCCATCGTAGGTGACGGTGAATGCCAGGAAGGACAGATATGGGAAGCACTGCATTTCGCCGCGCATTATCATCTGTCCAATCTCTGCGTCATGATCGACTGGAACGGTCTGCAGATCGAAGGGAAAGTCGATGATGTCATGAATCTCAGGGATATGGATAAACGTGTCAAGGACTGCGGCTTCAATGTCATAACGGTCGACGGACATGATTTCACTGAACTGGCCGGGGCCTTTGAACTGTTTCATTCAACGGCTGACAGACCGACAGCGATCATCCTGAAGACAGTCAAAGGAAAAGGTGTATCCTTCATGGAAAACAAAGCCGAATGGCACGGGAAGGCACCGGATGAAGAACAGTATCTGCAGGCGGTCCGGGAACTGAAGGAGGTGCTGGATCATGAGTAAAACAGCAACCAGAACATCTTACGGAAAACGGCTTCTGGAACTGGTCAGGGAACATCCCGAAATCGTCGTGCTGGATGCTGACCTGGCATCCTCCATCCAGACAGGTAAAGTCAAACAGGAATGTCCGGAGCAGTTTATCGAATGCGGCATCGCGGAAGCCAATATGATGGGCACCGCGGCAGGACTTGCTGTCATGGGACTGGTACCTTTTACCGGAAGCTTTGCAATGTTTTCGGCAGGCAGGGCATATGAACAGGTACGCAACAGCATCGGCTACCCGCATCTGAACGTCAAGATCGGGGCATCACATGCCGGGATCTCGACCGGAGAGGACGGTGCATCGCACCAGTGCTGTGAGGACATCGCCCTGATGAGAACGATCCCCGGCATGGTCGTACTGTCACCGGCAGATGATATCGAAGCCATGGCCTGCGTTACTGCAGCCTATGAACACCAGGGACCTGTCTACCTGCGCTTCAGCAAATACGCGGTCGAAACGATCCATGATGAAAACTATCACTTTGAGATCGGAAAGGGTGAAGTCCTGAAAGAAGGGAACGACCTGGCAGTCATATCTACCGGCATTCTGACATCCGAATGCCTGAAAGCAGCGGAAGAACTGGAAGCTGAAGGCAGGCATATCCGAGTGATCAACATATGCTCGATCAAACCGATCGATGAGGAACTGATCATAAAGGCCGCAAAGGAATGCGGAAGGATCATCACCGTCGAAGAGCACAGTGTGATCGGCGGACTCGGAGAAGCCGTATGCGGAACAGTCTGTGAAGCATGTCCCGTTCCCGTACACCGGATCGGCATACAGGATGTATACGGCCGCAGCGGAAAGGGCAGTGTCCTGCTGGATGAATTCGGCCTGACAGCAGAGCATCTGAAAAAGGAATTCATAAAATTCCTGCAATAAAGCGCCTGTTGCACGGTCATAATGATCTGCCCGTCAACAGGAAAAAGATGAATTTGCTGAAGTAAAAAGGTAAATTCCACTTCAAAAACGGAAAAATAAAAGTTGGAATAAGATATACAGAAACAGGAGATTTCATAAGGAAAATCCTGTTTTTGATTGTGGAAATAAGTAAGAAGGATACAATAAAAGTGCAGATGAGTAAAAAGAAGGCATACTGAAAAGGAAGTGAAATTGAAAACTCGAAAAAACCGGAAGAGTTAATTCCACTTCAAAGAAAAACAGAGGTATGCCGATGGATGAAAATCAGCAGATTATTTCTTAAGCAGGTAAGGCTTTAGGATGACCTTATCTGGTTCGATTTCGGTAATACCGAAATCAATGAGTTTCTGAGCCATGGCAGGGTTCAGAAACCGGAGGAGGCTGAATGGAGACTTTCCGTTCAGCTTTTCTTTCGGGAATGAGTTGATGTGGGAAGAAATGAGATTGGCTGCGTTCTGACCGGTAAGACCAAGAGCATAAAGATTCGTTTCTTTAGGACAGATATAGCGGATCTCCTCATGATTGTTTTCAAGGGAACCCTTTTGATTGGATCGCATAGGATCGCAATAGAAAATCCTGGTCCTGCGGGTGCCGTCCACTCTGTTTTCGATGGCATCGGCCATGGTGAATTCAGAACCTCTGTCAGTCAGAAGGACCTGGACTTCGGCATTGAACAGATCCGGTCCGAGAATTGACTCGAGAAGAAGAATACCTTCATACATGGACTGAGAAGTTTTTTCAGAGCGATAGATCACGATCAGAAAAGAATACCTAAGAAACTTGAAAGTCTGCATAAAAGGACCATTTGAACCGTCATTGTATACAGTATCCATCTGAACGACAGTGGCATTTACATTAGAAGAAGTAAAAGAGATAAAGTCATCATAAGATCTGCCGATAAGGTATTTGTGTTCTTTCCGTTCTTTGTATACATTCTTTTCCCTTTTCTTCATCGGTCTTCTGCCTGTCTGTCTTCTCAGATCCAGTGCAATGAGATCGATGCCGGCATTTTTGAAAACACCGGTTTCGATGTAATTGTAGATCGTCTTTTCAGACATAGTGATCTCAGGGTGGTTCTGCAGAATGGCATACGGAGAAAGACCTTTTTTGATTTCCGGCTGAATAATATTACCGACCGTAATGACATCTGTTTCCGTATAGTTGATTCCTTCTCTTGATGTAACGAGGGTCATACGGTAATCATGATGGGCATCAGAAGGAGTATAAAAGAAATGGTTGAATCTGCAGGTGTTGATCGTCTGGCAGCCATTGCAGGCACCAGGGGTCCTGTCTCTGCGCTTGCAGGTAAAAGGAACGTATTTTGAGCATGAAGGTTTGCATGAGCGGCCAAGTTTACAATGTCTGTAATCAGCACATTCAAGAGGAAGAGGGCATTTATACGTCAGCCTTCTATGTGCTTTGATTTCTTTTCCAATTGTGGACTTATCCTTGCCAAGAGTATTGGCGATCGCAGATTTGGAAGACCCGTTTCTGATTCCATGTTCAATGATTATTCTTTCTTCCATTGTCAGGTGCTTATTCGAATTGGATGATTTCATATAACAAACTCCTTTCAAACAATCATCCATCGGCACATTAATCATCTGACTCTGCAAGACTGAGTACAACTGGAATTTACTGGAAACTGATTTCTACTTCACCCATTTTGAAGTGGAATTTACTTTTTCACTTCAGCTCAGAGAAGGAACATGCCCAAGAATATTGACAACCCTGCTGAGTTGAGGGATATAATAAAAGGACCTGCATTGGTAGTTCTTCCAATCGCTGTATACCAGTGATTATACTGACAACGTTTTGACAACACCCCATCAGATAGCCCTTGTTTATAGGCTAATCAGGACACCTGGGATACTGTAGTCAATGAAACTAACCAAATATGCTTAGTAAAACTCCTTCCGGAGTCGAGTGGGAATAAAAGTGTATTTAACGGGGATATAATATATTAAATCGAAAACCCCCCCTTAACTTATAAACGAAAGACGTCTTAACTATAACGATGGTGAGGCGTCTTTTTAAAATGCAGTATATGAAATAAATTCCTGCTGATCCTGACAGAAAAAAGACCCGTCCATATTGCGAAGCAATTGGGCGGGGAGTTTTAATGCTGAAGATATCAGAGTTTCAGATGTTTGTTTTCAAGATATTCAATCAGACTGTTTCTGAACTGTACGATTTCCTTTTCACGTGAGGAATTGGGTTTTTTCTGCTCAAGAAGATATACTTTGTGATCCTGATAAGGTTCAGCCAGTCTGTGAACAGTAAAATCGCAGATTTCTTTCATACTGTGAAGAGCACTGACCGGTACGATTGCCCAACGCCCCGGTTCATCCAGATAAAAGGGTGTCATTGAACATGTTCCTACGTACAGCCGGTATTCTCTTCCCGGCCATAATTGATCATGCCAGATCTCAAAATCGTCAGACCAGCGGGAATAGATTTCCAGCTCCGGATCTAAATCGGAAGGTTTTATGATTGGCGGCAGATTACTGGCAGGCGAACTGATCACATACATTGTTTCGCTGAAAAGAGGTTTGATCATGATATTGGTTACAGGATAAATCAGACTTACCAGACCGAGATCGAGCTGCTGACTTTCCATCATAGCGTAGATCTCCCGTGAATGTCTTGTATGAGAAGCAATGCGTATGTTTTTATGGTTTTTCAGAATATCGCGGTAAAAATCACGCAGTGTGAACGAATTGAAACGCTCCAGTGCACCGATCGAGATTTCTGTGACACTGGTTGTATAGCGTACCTGGTTAAAATCATCCATGATTCCTTCCCATTTCCGGGCGATTGCAAGAAACTCTTTTCCCTGCGGAGTCAGAGATATTTCGGAGTGTCCTTTGGAACGAAGGATCAGCTGTGTACCGACCTCTTCTTCAAGAGAGCGGAGCTGCTTTGATAAATGGCTTTGTGTCGTGAAAACTGCATTCGCAGCGTGGGTGATATTTCCGTACTGTACAACGCTCAGAAAGGCCTGGATTTTCTCACTGTCAATCATATGAAAGTTCTCCTGAAAATATTCTATTTTGGACTTTATATTATGTCAAATAACCATTTTTAGAATTATTTATTGACTGCTATTCTGAAAGTGCCAAAAGAAAGCGTCCCTGCAGGATCTGCTTTTACTGAAAAAGGAGAACCAAATATGGCGGTAAAGACTGATTATGCTGAAAGGGTAAAAACTTTGGCCGGGCTTATCCTCGGACTTGAAAATGTTAAAACAGTATCCCGCTGCATGGCTCGTCAAAGATTCACTCCGGGAGATCCTGACAAGGCGGATCAGGGTGCTCTTAAGAAAGTACGCTGTATTCCCGGTGTTGTGGAAGCGGGCGGACCGATCGGGGAAGCGGATCTGAAAAAACCGTCAAAGAAGTATGCCATGCCGATGATGCTGATCATTGCAGATCCTCACGGACAGATGATCACATTCCGTTCATCATGTGCTGTAAAGCGTGGTGAATCCGTCATTCAGCAGCAGTTGTTTCAAGGGAATACGGAATACCTCTTTCTCCATATTCCCTTCGTCTTCAGAGTTAAGTTAAAAAAGCGTGCCCGGTCTTTACCTGCAACGCTTATTTGAAATCAATTATATAAGGAGCTGTGCTATGAATCTCAGTGAACTGTTTATTTTGCAATTCATGATGTTTGCGGAAATGTTTATCGGTTATTTATTATGCAGAATGAGAATACTGCATGCAAAAGACCGTACAGTCTTTTCCAAAGCAGTTATTAATCTGTTTCTGCCATGCAATATCATCAATTCGTTTCTCACAAATACAGGCGGAAATGTACTGAAGGATTTCCTGGTTGTTCTGATCGTTTCCATTGCCATCCAGGTATTCTGTTCTGTTTTGGCAAAAGTCCTGTACAACAGAAAACCGGCAGAACATAAACCGATTCTGCAATACGCAACGGTATGTTCAAATGCAGGCTTTCTGGGTAATGCAGTTGCTGAAGGAGTCTATGGGGAACTTGGTCTGCTGTATGGACAGATTTACCTGATCCCGCTGCGCATTGTCATGTGGACAGCCGGTATTTCCTACTTTGAAGGCAGCACTGATTTCAAAAGCAAGATCAAAAAAATCATCACACATCCATGCATTATTGCTGTCTTCGTCGGTATCGTCCTGATGCTTAGCGGAATCCGGGTACCTTCTGCAGTAAGCCGGACACTGACCTCCCTGGGAAGATGTTCTACTCCTCTGATCATGCTGTTTCTGGGCATGGTTCTGGCTGAAGCCGGTTTTAAAGGGATCATCAGTAAAGAAACGCTCTCCTTTTCCTTTCTTCGTCTGATTTTGATTCCGGCGGTGGTTCTGCTGGCTTGTGTACTGTTTAAGGTGGACAGCTTTATAACCGGTCTGTCCGTTCTGCTTGCGGCTATGCCTGCCGGCAGCACGACCTCTGTACTGGCAGAACAATATAATACCGATGTGGCTTTTGCTTCAAATATTGTTATCTGCACGACGATCGGCTCGATTCTTCTGCTGCCGGCATGGGTGATGCTGTTTCAGCTGATCTGACCGTTGCAAGATGCATGAAATGGATAAAACACTAAGAAAATAAATCACAAATCACGTAAATAAAACACCTCAAATCACTTAAATACGTCTTGTAATGACAACGGTGAAGAGGTGTTTTATTTATGGAATGCAGAACTCTGGAATTTCCTGAAAAATACATGAAAAATAAAGATAGATAAAGGAGTTCAATCATATGGAAAAAGTTGGATTTATCGGACTTGGTATCATGGGAAAGCCCATGGCCTGCAATCTGCTTAAGGCAGGAGTTGACCTGACTGTCTGCGATCTGAATCAGGAGGCTGTGAAAGATCTTGTTTCTGCCGGTGCAAAGGCAGGCAGCTACAGTGAAATCGGTGAAACATGCGATATCATCATGACAATTCTTCCCAACGGCTCGATCGTTCAGTCAGTTCTGTTCGGCGAAAACGGCGTCACGGAAAAGATCCGTGAAGGCAGCCTGGTCTGCGATCTTTCCAGTGTGACACAGACGGAAAGCCGTTACTGCTATGGCCGTCTCAAAGAGAAGGGTGTAGGCTTTGTGGACGCACCGGTTTCCGGCGGAGAACCCGGTGCCATTGCCGGTACGCTTGCCATCATGTGCGGCGGTGATGAAGCGGATTATCAGAGAATGATCCCTTATTTTGAAATCATGGGAAACAGTTCCCTGCTGATCGGCCCCAGCGGCTCAGGCTCCATTACCAAACTCGCCAACCAGATCATTGTCAATCTGAATATCTGTGCGGTATCGGAAGCTCTTGTTCTTGCAACAAAGGCAGGCGTCGATCCGATGAAAGTCTATAAGGCGATCCGCGGCGGGCTGGCAGGTTCAACTGTTCTTGACGCGAAGGCACCGCTTATGTGCGCAAGAAACTTTGTACCCGGCGGAAAGATCTCCATCAACCACAAGGATATTAAAAATGTATTGGCAACAGCACATGATCTTGATGTCCCGGTTCCTTTCACAGCGCAGCTGTTTGAAGTCCAGCAGACTCTCAAAGCTCATGGCCATATGGACGATGACCATGGCGGATATGTGCAGTATTTTGAAGCGCTTGCCGGTGTTGAAGTCAAAAGCGATCTGAAGGAGTAAGCCATGAATCTTTCGTCAGATATACTCAGAACATATCCGGCAGTGGACACAGAGGAAGTGGATGCGCTTCTGAAAAAGGAAATTGCGGAGAATGATCAGAAGATCGTTGTTCTGGATGATGATCCCACCGGTGTTCAGACGGTCCATGACATCTCTGTCTATACCGACTGGAGTGAAGAATCCATCCGTGCCGGCTTTGAAGAAAAGAACAAGGTATTCTATATTCTCACAAACAGCCGTGGCCTGACTGTGAGCGAGACAACACAGGTACATCAGGAAATCGCGAAACGTGTGGCGAAGGTTTCAAATGAAACAGGCATTGACTACATGATCATGAGCCGTTCCGATTCCACACTCAGAGGTCATTATCCTCTTGAACCAAGACTGCTGAGAGACGGTATGGAAGAAGACGGTCATAAGATCGACGGTGAAGTGATGTGTCCTTTCTTCAAGGAAGGCGGCAGATTCACCATCAACAATATTCACTATGTAAAGCAGGGGGAAGAGCTTGTCCCGGCTGCCGATACGGAATTTGCCAAGGACCGTACCTTCGGATACAGCCACAGCAGTCTGCCTGAATATATCGAAGAAAAGACCCATGGTGAATACAAAGCTGACAGTGTCACATGTATTTCACTTGAGGATCTGAGAAACCAGAATTATGAAACGATCACCGCTCAGTTGGCTGCCGTCAGTGATTTCAACAAGATCGTCGTCAACGCGGTTGACTACTGCGATATCAAGGTCTTCTCCATTGCTCTTTACCGGGCAATCAAACTCGGAAAGCATTACATGTTCAGAACTGCCGCAGGTCTTGTCAAAGTGATGGGAGGTATTTCCGACCAGCCGCTGCTGACAAGAAACGACATGGTCACCCTGAGTACAAATTACGGCGGCATCGTCGTGGTAGGCTCCCATACTGCAAAGACGACCGCGCAGCTGAATGAACTGCTGAAGCTGGACTGCGCAGTGCCTGTTGAGTTTAATTCCAATCTGGTTCTGGAAGGTGATGAGGTTTTCTATAATGAGGTCGACCGCTGTGTCAGAGCAGAAGAAGAAATTATCCGCAGCGGCAAAACTGCGGTATGCTTCACCTGCCGCAAACTTCTCGAAGTTGAAAATGATACAAAAGAGTCCGCACTCATCCGTTCGGTAAAGATCTCCGACGGTGTTCAGAGCCTGGTAGGCAGACTTACCGTCACACCGGCGTTTATCGTTGCCAAGGGCGGAATCACCTCTTCTGATGTCGGCACCAAAGCCCTGGCTGTAAAACGTGCAAATGTTCTCGGTCAGATCCAGCCGAGTGTTCCGGTATGGCAGACAGGAGAGGAGTCACGCTTCCCGGGAACACCTTATGTTATCTTCCCAGGCAATACCGGTGATGAAACAACACTGCGCAGGGTAGTTGAGATCCTGACTGCCCAGTGATAAAAAGATAACCTCTTTTTAAGGACAGATTCATATTGCTGTGAGTCTGTCTTTTTTACTTGTCTATGATCTGCCTGCGGACTCTTTCCTGATGCTTTTTTCCTGCCGGACGTATCACAAATGCTGTAAATGTGCAGAAAATGATGTTAAAAACAGTTTGAAAGGTATAATATTACGCATTGTATAAGCGTTTATTGCTGAGAAGAATGGACCGTTAGTATTGATAAGCTTATGCGTGAAAGTATTAATATGAATCAGCTATTCAGCGGTGTTTCTCAGCGTTCAGCCAATACCGCTGATTTTCAAAAAGGGGGGATCTTATTATGAATATATTAGGTACAGCAGTTCTGCTGATGACATTGTCAATGCCATGCGGACCTGCTTATCAGAGTGCCCGGCCTGCTGTGACAGTGGAAGAGTCCATAACGGCAGATGCAGGGGAAACAGTCTTATCAGCGGATGATCAGTGGGAAACGACAGTATATGCGGATGAAGCTGCGGTGGATTCTGAATCGGATTATGATGACACTGACGGTCTGGATATCCGGTATCTGCTGTTCCTGCAGGATTTCCGGAACAGCATCAATGATGCGTGGACACCGTTCATGGAATTTGTGTCGACGTTTGCGACAAGATATCTGATATTAGCTGTACTGTTCATTTACTGGGCAGTCAATAAGCGCAGAGGCCTGTACGCGATCGCGTCCATGTGCCTCACACTTGCCGTGAACCAGCTGATAAAACTCACCGCATGCGTATATCGTCCATGGATCCGGGATCCCCGGATCGTTCCGGCAGGAGACTCCATAACCTCCGCTACCGGTTATTCTTTTCCGAGCGGTCATACCGCAACGGCTGCACCGCAGCTCGGCGGAATGGCAGTTACCGCAGACAGGAAGAAGAAATGGTTTCACGTTCTCTGTATTCTCGGCATTATGCTGATCGGGTTTTCCAGGAATTATCTGGGTGTGCATACGCCGCAGGATGTATTCGTGGCGATCTGCGAATCCGTGCTCTGCCTGATCATCATGCAGAAGATATTCGCGTATATTGAACAGCATCCGGAAAAAGAGGACCTGTTTCTGATCGCCGGAGTTATCTTCGGTACAGTGTCGATCGCTTACATTACCTTCAAACCGTATCCGATGACCTAT
>JAEIGA010008213.1_pt1 | contig 15812 bp, 11 predicted proteins | sample 9270691 | NCBI WGS metagenome assembly JAEIGA01 (sample SAMN17057246, study PRJNA624740) | gut metagenome | biome: biome; isolation source: fecal sample | host: Bos grunniens | place: China: Xizang | collected 2019
CGCAAGCAGAAGGTATAATTCCTGCTCCAGAAAGTACACACGCTATTGCGGTGGCTATTCGTGAGGCATTGAAGGCGAAAGAGGCTGGTGAAGAGAAAGTGATTTTATTCCAGCTTTCTGGTCACGGTCTTATCGATATGATGTCTTATGAAAAATATTTACATGGAGGTTTAACAAATTATGACGTACCTCAAGAATTGATAGATAAAAGCATAGCTAAAATACAAGACTTACAGCCTTAATATTCTGTACGTCTTCTTTTAGAAGCCTTAGAATTGGTAACTGCCTCTTCTAGGGCTTTTTTGTTTTTGTAGTTGTAGATGTCGTATTGGTCTTTTGGACGCATATATTCGTAGTCTGCAAAGCCGTCTAGTTTAGTTACTTTTGGTTGACCTATTTTGTCTGGGGTATACATAACACCATTTGAACTAGGTGTCATAACAATCTTTTTTATTTGATTTTTCTCTCCAAAATATAGGTGTAGTTCACTACTTTCTGCTCTGTTTATGCCCACATATTCTGTAGGAGCATCTTTGTCTTCGTTGTCTTCTTCTACAAAATATACAGATAATGCGTTGCCGCTTACATCTGCTTTGGTTATCTTTCCGTTTGTGAGATGCGCTGTGATATGTTTACCTGATACTTGGTTGATGGCAAGTGTGTCTTCTTTTGAGTATATAAATGCGCTACCAATGATTTCAACTTTATCAATAGTTTCGTTTTTGCTATATATCTTTATAGATTCTCCTGTTATTTGATTGTTTTCGTTCCATAATATAGGTGCTCCAAACATTTGAGCTGTGGAGTCTTTTGAATTATAGAATAATGAGTCGCAAAGTGATTGGAAATCTACATGCCATGATTGTACGTTGTAGTATGCTTTTACGTGTGTATTATCTTCATTAGACGCATCGTAGAAGATTGTGTCTGAAGTAATAAACATGCTATCTACATCTGAGAAATCTATTATAGTGGCTTTATCTACCATAAAACCTTTGTTGGTTTTCTCATTGTATATACCATATCCGCCGTTAAGGAGTAGGGCTTGTGCAGAGTCTCTTAGTACGACATTTTTAAAACCTTCTGCTTCTCCTGTTCTTTGATTATAAAATAGGGTATCTGCAGATAATCTGCGGCCTTCTAAGTCTCTGATGTGTGAGTTGTCTATAAGCTTTGCATTGTCTTTTATGGTATTGTACCAACCATATTCTGAGTAGATGCGTGTGCTGTCTTGTATAATGTCTGATGGCCCTAATATATAGGCAACTTTACCTACAGTTTCGTATTTTAGTGTGTCTGAAAATAGGTCAAAATCTTTGTTGTTTAATACTACATTGTTTTGGAATACAGCAATGTCTTGGTCTGGGTAATATTTGCCATTTATAGAGGTTAAAACATTTGTAGAATCTACTATCTTACCTCCAAGGAAATAATAACCTACATTTGATTTGCGGTCGTAGTTGAGAGAGTCTGTGTATAATGTAAGCTCTTTGTTTTCCATTCTTACATTATTTCGTAGGCGGGCAATTTTGGTATCTCCATTGTAATAAAGATGGTCTGCATATACTGTAAGACTGTCGCCTTGGACCATCTTTATGTTGCCATGTGCATTGATATTGTTTGTTTTATTGTAGAAGAATGCCTTGTCGCAGTACATTAAGGCGTCGTCGTGTCTGAAAACTACGTTGCCATTTAGAATTTGGCAATCTGGATAGTTTTCTTCGTCAAACTCTAGGGTTTCTGAATGTTCCAAATAGATAAGAGTCTTCCCGGCATAAGAAAACAAAAATGATGCAAGGATAAATGTAAGTAATATGTAAAGTCTTTTTTGCATATTATTTTATCCAACCTGGATAGTGGAATTCGCAGTTTCTATATTCTGGCGCGATATGAATAAATGTTTCTTGTTGTTTTTCTTTTATCCAGTTTTCTATTAATTCTTGATTTTTGTAGGCGGTTACCATGTCTTTTAATGCTTGGTAGTCGTCTTGTGGATTTGCTTTGTGTGCTTTGATTCTAGATTTCAAGCGAACAATACAAATCATTTCTTTTCCGCTCTCGTTTTTGTATATAAATGGAGCTGAAATTTCTCCTTCTTTCATTGTGTATACTACTTTGGCAATGTCTGAAGGTAGTTCTTGTAATTGGAATTTTGTGGTTCCGTTTTGTGGGTTTATCATTATACCCTCATTTTGTTTGGTGTTTTCGTCTTCTGAAAAATCTGTAACGGCTTGGCCAAATGAGGTTTCGTTATTTCTAATAGATATGGCAATGCTATCAAGTTTGTTAGAAGCATCTTCTTTTTCTTTTAATCCAACTTTTGGGATAAGAAGTATATGACGGCAGTTGACTTGGTCATTTTTTCTTTCAATTAATTGGATAATGTGGTAACCAAATTCTGTTTTAACGATGCGTGATACTTTGGTTTTGTCATAAAGTGAGAATGCCATCTTGGCAAATTCAGGTACAAGTTTACCTTTGGTCATAAAACCTAATTCGCCACCTTGTAGAGCAGAACCTCTGTCTTCTGAGTAAAGGATGGCAAGGGTAGAGAACTGATATGCGCCAGATTCTATTTTTTCTCTAAAGTCTCTTAATTGGCTTTTTACCCTTTCTTCTTCTACTGCTGTGATTTCTGGATAAAGCCCTATGATTTGTACTTCTACTGTTTCTGGGATGTTTGGAATACTGTCTTTAGGCAATTTCTCATAGAAACGGTTAACGTCTTGTGGAGTGATTCTTACGTTAGATACAATCTGCTGTTGCATTTGTTGCATAAGAAGCTGGTCTCTAACATTGTTAGCCATTTCTTCTTTAATTTTACTCATAGGTTTGTTGAAGTATTCTTCAATCTTTTCTTTTGAACCTATTTGAGAGATGAAATATTTAATTCTGCCGTCTACTTGTTGTTCTACAGATGCATCACTCACTGTTAAACTATCAAGTTTTGCTCCTGCAATAAATAATTTTTGTAAGGCAATTTGTTCAGGGATAGTACAATATGGGTCTCCTTCTATTGGTACTTTTTCGTATTTTCTACGTTGGATTTCGTTCTCTATATCTGAATAAAGAATAGGTTCATCACCAACAACCCAAACCACTTGGTCTATTACTTTGTAGTTTTGGGCATATGTATTGGCACATGCCAATAATACTAAAAATATAGTTAGGAGTTTACGCATATTATTCTTCGTTTTCGTAGAAGTGGACAATGCCATTTTTTATGGCTTCATTATATAGTTCTTGTCTAAGGTCTGTGATGAACTGAATTTTTTCTTTATTTAGTAGAATATTATATAGTTCATCTTTGATTAGTTCGTATGGAGAAGGTTCTCCTGCTTTACAAAGACCTGTGACTTTAAGATAATAGTTATTTTCTTCAGATTGTTGTATTATAGTACCTCTGCTTAATGCTGGGTCTGTTGACTCTATTTTGTTTGGCAGATTTTCTATAAGTTTTGAATATGGTACCCAATTATCTATGCAGAAATCGTATTTAAGTGCATTGGCTGTGCAGTAGCGCATGATTGATTCTAGGTTTTCATCGTTGATTTCTGAAAGCATAGTTGAAAGCGAATCTTGTCCTTGCGCTGCAGCATGAACTTGAATGAAAATTCCTTTTATAAGTGGGCTTTCCAATCGGAATGATTCTTTTCTTTGTTGATATAGTGAAAGTAGAGAATCTTCTGGAATTTGTTTTAGTTTCTCAAGGATTAATTGTTGTTGATATTTATTTATTATCAACTCGCGTCTGTAAATCTCTGTAAGTTCTTCTATGTCTTTTGAATTACCTACGTTTTCTTTGGCTTTTTGATACATTAGGTTGCCCATAATCCACTGCTTCTTGTAACTTTCTGCATATTTAGCACTATCTGCTACAGAAAGTCCAGCAGGAATTACTCTTTCTATTTCATCTAGGTAAAGAAAATTTCCATTCATTTCTAGCACCGCATTGCGGGTTAAGTCTCTTTGTATTTGTTGGCAAGAGACTAACGTGCATAGTGAGAATATGAAGAAAATTACTTTTTTCATTTAATAGAATCAAGAACTTTTTGGTTTATGGTAACAGTGTATTTTTCTCTAAGCTCTTTAACCCATTCTTTTTCTAGTTCGTCTTGGTATTGGCTGATTATTATACCACGAACTTTGTTGTATGGTTTGTCAAAGTTGCCTTTTTCGTAGATTTCTTTTAATTTATCTTCGTCTTTAGATGCTTTGTCCCAAACTACATCTTTGCTGATATTGAAAAGTAAAATACCATCGCGATATTCTTGCATTAGAAGTGCAAATTCAGGATGTTTTCTCTCTAGTTGAGAGTCTTCGTACAGCATGATGTTGACGTCTATAATAGTTTTTAGTTTGTATTCGTCCCAATCTTCTATTCTTTGACCTTCTTCTCCACCAGGGTAAAGAACCATTGCTGATTCAACATCTTCTCTTGTGATAGTTACGTCTGCAAATTGTGCAATAATAGAGTCGTTGTTTATAAACTTATAGTTGTATTCTTTTTTTAGCTTGTTTATAAAGCTATCGTGTATAATCTCTGCACGTTCGTCTCTTGCTATACGAGTTTGAATTTGAGGCATCCATCTATTGTAGTCTGGTATTTCCTTTTTATCTACAAGTTTGATAATATGGAATCCGTATGGCGCTTCTACTACAGGAGATACGTCTCCAATTTCTTTAAGTGCAAATGCAGCATCTTCAAAGAGTTTCTCTATGCTTCCAGTTGTAATCCAAAATGGAATTACACCGCCTTTTTTTGTATTAGTATCTTCTGAGTGAGCTTTTACAAGATCTTCAAATTCTCCGCCATTATCTATTACGGCGCGGATTCTGTGCATTTCTTTTCTAATAGCATCTATTTGAGCAGAATCTGCACCTTCTGGTATTCTTTTGAAAATATGGGCAGCTTGAATTTCTCCTCGAGTAGGTCTAGTGTTGTGAACCTTTATTACGTGATAACCAAATCTTGTTCTAACAGGTTCGCTAATTTTGCCTTTTTTAAGTGAGAAAGCAGCTTTTTCAAAAGGATATACCATGGTCATACCTGCGGTCCAACCAAGGTATCCTTTGTTTCTAACAACAGAAGGGTCTTCTGAAACCTCTTCTGCTAATTTATTAAAGTCCATTTTTTTGGCACGTTTTTTTGCAGCAAGTGCTTTTTCATATGCCAATGTTGAGTCTTCTGGATTGGTAATTCTAAAGAGAATATGACTTACTTCTACTTCCTTAAGAAGGTTTTTGTATGCTTCTTCTTCTAGTTCTTTTCTTTTGATGCTGTCATTCATGTATTTTGCAGCAATTGGACCACGATAAGAATCAAACTCTTCTTTAAAGGAAGCTGCTGTGTCATATTTTAATGCATAAGCTTCTTCTACTTTTAGTTTAAAGTTTATGAACATATCTAGATATGCCTCTGCAGAGAGGGTATCAGATTCAATATGGTTATTCTTTTTGTAGTAATATTCAAACTCTTGTTTTGAAATTTCTTTGTCATTTATTGTTAGTAAAGTTTGAGCTACAATAGATGAACAAACTATCAAACTACTTAGTATTAAAGCTAATTTTTTCATTATTCTCCTCTTGAATAGTTAGGTGCTTCTTGTGTAATTGTAACGTCGTGTGGGTGATTTTCTTTCACGCCTGCGGCTGTGATTCTGGTAAATTTAGCATTGTGAAGCATATCAATGTTTTTAGCTCCGCAATATCCCATACCAGAACGTAAACCACCAAGTAGTTGGTAAACAACTTCGTAAAGTGAACCTTTGTATGGAACGCGTGCTGCGATGCCTTCTGGAACAAGTTTCTTAACGTCGTCTTCTGCATCTTGGAAGTAGCGGTCTTTAGAACCTTTTTGCATAGCTTCTAGAGAACCCATGCCGCGATATGATTTGAATTTACGTCCGTTGTAGATGATAGTGTCGCCAGGAGATTCTTCTACACCTGCAAGTAGTGAACCAACCATGATTGAACTAGCACCTGCTGCTAGAGCTTTCACCATGTCACCTGAGTAGCGGATACCACCGTCGGCGATAACTGGAACACCAGTGCCTTCTAGTGCTTTTGATACTTCGTAGATAGCAGAAAGTTGAGGTACACCTACACCTGCGATAACACGGGTAGTACAGATAGAACCTGGTCCGATACCAACTTTAACTGCGTCTGCACCAGCTTCAACTAATGCTTTTGCAGCTTCTGGAGTAGCGATATTACCTACTACGATATCAATTTGTGGGAATCTTTTCTTAGCTTCTTTAAGTGTGTCGATAACACCTTTTGAGTGACCGTGAGCTGTGTCGATAATGATAGCATCTACACCTGCTTCAACTAGGGCTTCGATACGTTGGAAAGTGTCACCAGTTACACCTACACCAGCAGCTACGCGAAGACGACCTTTTGAGTCTTTGCAAGCCATAGGTTTGTCTTTTGCTTTAGTGATGTCTTTGTATGTAACAAGACCAACTAGTTTGCCGTCTTTGTCTACTACAGGAAGTTTTTCGATTTTATGTTTTTGAAGAATTTCTGCTGCGTCTTCTAGGTTTGTAGTTTGATGTGTTGTTACTAAGTTGTCTTTGGTCATAATTTCGTCCACAGTTTTCTTAGTATTACGTTCAAAACGTAGGTCACGGTTTGTAACAATACCTAGTAGGTAGTTGTTTTCATCAACTACAGGGATACCACCAATGTGGAATTCTTTCATAAGTGCAAGAGCGTCTGCTACAGTTTTGCCAGAAAGAATGCTCACTGGGTCGTATATCATACCGTTTTCTGCACGTTTTACTGTGTGTACTTGGCGAGCTTGTTCTGCGATAGGCATATTTTTGTGGATAACGCCGATACCACCTTCGCGAGCGATAGCAATAGCAAGCTTAGCTTCTGTAACAGTATCCATTGCTGCAGAAACGATAGGGGTTTTTAACTCGATGTTGCGTGAGAAACGTGTTGTTAATTCAACATCACGTGGCACAACTTCTGAATAGGCTGGGATTAAAAGGACGTCGTCGAAGGTAAGACCGTCCATAACGATTTTGTCTGCAATAAATGACATAGCTATAATATTAGAAATTTATTGCGTGCAAATTTAGTAAAAAAACTCGGTTTTAGGCTAATTTTATGCCTAAAAAATGTAAAATCAGCCTAATTTTTCTTACCAACTAAACTTGCTTCCGTCTAGGGATAGTTTTGTGTTTGGGAATATGGCTTTAGCCTCTTCTAAAAGTGGGTTTAGGTCGGCATATCTGGCAGAATAATGACCGATAATTAACTGTTTTACATTGGCAAGTTTTGCAATATGTGCAGCGTCGCTAGCGGTGCTATGAAGTGTGGCTTTGCAGCGGTGTCTTTCGGCCTCGGCAAAGGTGGCTTCGTGGAATAAAGTATCTACTCCTTCTATGATAGGAATAATGCGCTCTGTATATGCTGTGTCTGAGCAATATGCGTATGATTTTGGCGGAGTAGGAGGGGTAATAAGGCGAGAATTTGGCACAACTCTGCCGTTTGCATCGATGAAATCTGCTCCTTCTTTTATATCTTTAATTTCTTTTACTCCTATGTTGTAGAACTTAACAAGTTCGCCGTCGATATGTGGAAGTCCTTCTTTTTCTTTGAAAAGGAAACCGCAAGTAGGCATGCTGTGAACTAGTGGAATGGTGCTTACTTTTAGGCTTCTGTCTTCGTAGATAACTTCGTTTTTAAGAGGATCGAAATCTTCAAAGAAAACCTTGAAAGTGAGGTCTTTGCAGAAGTAATCAAGCATTGGTTCAAGGGTTTTCTTTAGGTCTGGATGGGCATGGATGTACATATCGTTGGTATGATGTAGCATGCCAAGAGTTGATATTACAGAGATAAGACCGAAGCAGTGGTCGCCATGCAGATGGGAGATGAAAACATGTCCCATTCTGTTGGTTTTTACTTCATACTTTCTTAATTGGAACTGTGTGCCGTCTGCACAGTCTATCATAAAACTCTTGTTGTGAGTTTGAAGCACTTGTGAAGAAGAAAATCTGCCAAATGATGGTATTGCAGAGCCTGTTCCTAATATGGTTAAGTTGAAATTCATCTTATCTTGAATGTAATATTGTCGGTTGTTATTATTTCTTTGTTTTCTATAAGCAATCTAATGGCATCAATAGTTTTGTTTGGTTCGTCGTTGGTGCTAGTGATGATGCTGTTTAGGGTTTGTGGTCCTTTGTCTCTAAGTAGAGAAAGGATTTTTTCTCTAGCGGTGTTTGATGCGTTTTTGTTTAAACAAACATCGCAAATACCACAGTTTGTGGTGTTTTCTTCGCCAAAATAGTCTAGCAAGAGTCTGCTGCGGCAGTGATTGGTGCTGCTAGCATAGTTGATCATAGTTTCCATTCTGCTCTTGTATCTTGATAGGCGAGACTCATATACGTCGGTTGAAATTCTCAAAATTTCTGGTGGGATACGGTCTTGTTTGTATCTGATGGCAGGTGACTTTTTTTGTGGAATATAGTCGATAACACCTATTTTTCTAAGCCAAGTGAGAATCTCGTATACTCTGTTTGGGTGTATGCCGGTGTTTACAGATATTTCTGATTCGCTTATTACTGTGTAATCGGCAAAAATGCCAGTGTATTTTCTTAGAAGGAACTGCATAATGCGGTCTTCTTCTTCTGAAAAGAGTGTGTCGTAAAGTAGGCGTCTTGAGCGAGTAACAATTACTCTAGAATATAGTTCTTTTTCTTCTTTGTATTCGATATAACCGTCGAGGTCTAATATCTTAATAGCAGCCCCTGTAGGCAGAATGGCAAGGTGAAACTTGCGGCAGAAATCTTCTAAATCGAAGTCGAAACAATTGCCTTCTCCGTAGTTTACTCCGAGCTGAAAATAATTGCCTAATTGGTTGTAAACGTGACAGATAAATTCCTTGGTAGGGAAGCTGTCTGTAAGACGTTTTTTCATTAGACTAAGGTCTTTTTTGTTGTAAAGGAGAATACATTCGGCGTAGTTTCTATCACGTCCTGCACGTCCTGCTTCTTGGAAGTAGGCTTCTACGCTATCTGGAATATCTATGTGGATAACAAGTCTAACGTCTGGTTTATCAATGCCCATACCAAAGGCATTGGTGGCGACCATAACCTTAAATTTGTTGTTTTTCCATCCTTCTTGTTTTAAGTCTTTAATGGCATTGTCGAGCCCTGCGTGGAAATAGTCTGCCGAAATATTATTTTGGTTTAGAAGTTCGGATACTTCCTTTGTTTTTTTACGATTTCTTACATAAATAATGGCACTACCATCTGTCTTTGTAAGAAGTCTGATAAGCTCTTCGTCTTTGCTTTCGGTAAGTTTTACCTTGTATGCTAAATTGCTTCTGTAGAAGCTGATACGCTTGACATTTTCTTCCTTGAAGAGCAATGATGTCTGAATGTCTTTTGCTACTTCTGGAGTTGCGGTTGCTGTAAGTGCCAGAATAGGGGCATTTGGTAGAATTTTTCTAATTTCTGCTATCTGTTTGTACTCTGGGCGGAAGTCGTATCCCCATTGAGAAATACAGTGTGCCTCATCCACGGCTACCATGCTTATATTCATGTATGGAAGAGCTTCTAGGAATGTGTCTGTAGAAAGTCTCTCGGGAGAAACGTAGATAAATTTATAATTTGCCCTAGGGTCATTTGATTTGTTGTAGCAAATATTGTCTAAGCTTTGTTTGTATTGAGTAGATGTGAGACCAGAGTGTAGAGCAATGGCCTTGATTTCTTTCTTTTTGAGGTTCTCTACTTGATCTTTCATTAACGCAATAAGTGGAGTGACAACTAGACATCTGCCTTCTTGGCAAAGGGCTGGTATTTGGAAAGTGATAGATTTTCCTCCACCAGTGGGAAGTAGCCCTAAAGTGTCTCTGCCACTGCCAATAGATTCGATAATTTCAGCCTGAGAAGGTCTGAAACTATCGTAACCCCAATATTGCTTTAATTTCTGTAGATATGGCGTCATGTTAACTGAATGTCTTTGACCATTAGTTGAATGCTCTTTTTGCCATTGAAATTATTTTCTTCTAATGTGTAACAGATGTTGAATGGCCTTTTGCTTTTGACGTGTTCAATGCATCTTTGTGGGTTTTCTACATTGAATGCAATGCCACTACATCTGGTATATCTGCTATCTTGGGTGCAAACATCTAGTTTTAGGTGTTTTTGATCCATACCAACTAGTTTGCATCCGCCTGCATCGATTACATTAAATGTTACGAAAACAGGTTTGGTGTTGTCTGGTCCGTATGGAGCAAATTGACCTAGTCTTTCAAAGAAATTGTCGTTGATTTCATTTAGTGAAAGTTCTGTGTCAATGTCTATTTGAGGTATTTTTTGTTCGTCAGTAATATTTTCACTTACGTATTTCTCAAATCTTTCTTTAAACTCTTTTACGTTTTCAAGTTTCAAGGTTAAGCCTGCTGCATAGATGTGTCCGCCAAAGTTTTCTAGTAAATCGCGGCAAGAATCTATTGCTTTGTAAAGGTCGAAGCCTGCGATAGAACGAGCAGAACCTGTTGCCATGCCGTTTGAAAGTGTTAAGACAACGGCAGGTTTGAAGTATTGTTCGCTAAGGCGTGAGGCAACGATACCAATAACACCTTTGTTCCATTCTTGGTTATAAACAACAATGGAACTCTTATCTCCTAGATTTTTAAGTTTAAGGATTTCTTTGTGAGCCTCGTCTGTGGCTTGTTTGTCTAGGTCTTTTCTAGTTTTATTATAGTTGTCGATAAGGTCGCTTTTTTCTTTTGCTGAGGTGTAATCTTTTGCAACAAGAAGTTCTACGGCCTCTCTTCCGGAACTCATTCTGCCAGAGGCGTTTATGCGAGGTCCTATTTTGAATACAATATCGCTAGTGGTAATTTCTTTACCTTTAAGTTCACAAACGTCAATTATTGCCTTTAGGCCAATGCTTGGGTTGCTGTTTAGCCTTTTAAGACCATAGTGCATAAGTGTGCGGTTCTCTCCTGTGATAGGCACAATATCCGATGCTATACTCACTGCTAAAAGGTCTAAAAGTGAGAATAGTTTTTCCATAGGGATATTGTTATTTATGGCAAAAGCCTGCATAAGTTTGAAACCTACGCCACAACCAGAAAGGTGTCCGTATGGATATGTAGAGTCTGTACGTTTAGGGTCTAGAACTGCTACTGCGTCTGGGAGAGTTTCGTCTGGAGTGTGGTGGTCGCAGATAATGATGTCTATGCCTTTTTCTTTTGCATAGTTTACTTTTTCAATCGCTTTAATACCACAATCCAGTACTATGATTAGTGAAAAAGAATTTTCTGCTGCATAGTCTATTCCTTTGTATGAGACTCCGTATCCCTCGTCATTTCTGTCTGGGATATAAAAATCAATGTTTGATGTACATTGTTGAAGGAAATTATAAACTAGTGCCACGGCTGTTGTGCCGTCTACGTCATAATCACCATAAACTAGAATTTTTTCTCTGTTGCCAAGAGCTGTATTAAGTCTTTCTACAGCCTTGTCCATGTCATTTAAAAGAAATGGATCGTGTATTTCTTTTAGTTTAGGATAGAAAAAGTTGTTGGCTTCTTCTATTGTGGTAATGCCTCTTTGAACAAGTAAAGTGCAAAGAGCTGGGCTAATTCTTAGTTTTTGTGATAGTTCGTTTTTACATAATTCTTCTTTTTCGTTTAGGTTATTAATAATCCATTTGTGAAGCATATATATTTTTTATTTGTTTATAGCGGAAGAATGCTTAATTTTGCCGTTGCAAAATATCAATTTGTAAAGATAGATAAAATTTTTTTATTTTCATAATATGAACGAGATAAAAAAAATGGTTGAGGTGCTTCGCTCAGGAGGCTTGATTTTGTATCCTACTGACACGGTTTGGGGTATAGGTTGTGATGCAACAAATGAGGAGGCGGTAAAAAAGATTTTTAAACTTAAAAATCGTGAGGATAGTAAATCTCTTATTGTATTGGTAGATAGTGTAGATAGACTTGCTGCATATGTGGATGATGTCCCTGATGTGGCTTGGGATTTGGCAGAAGTATCTGATACTCCGCTTACTATAATTTATCCTACAGGAAAAAATCTGGCAAAAAATGTGTTGGCAGAAGATGGTAGCGTGGGTATTAGAGTGACAAATGAGGAGTTTTCAAAGGCGCTTTGCTATGCTTTTCGTAAGCCAATAATTTCTACATCTGCTAATATAAGCGGAAATCCAACTCCTCAAAATTTTTATGAGATAGAAGATGAAATAAAAGAGGGGGTGGATTATGTGGCGGAAGCTCGCAGAGAAGAAGATGAAAAAAAATCACCTTCTTCTATTATTAAGTTTGAAAAAAATGGTACTTTTGTGGTGCTAAGATAATGAGATGAAAAAAAATCTAGTAGAATTATATGATAGTTTGCTTAGGTGGCGTGAAAATAAGGTGCCAACTAGACAGTTTGTGCTAGTATTGAGCTTTATAGTGGGGGTGTTGACAGCTATTGCAGCTTGTCTGCTTAAGTGGTCTATTCATGGAATTCAATATTTACTTACTACAAACTTCGATTATTATTCAGGTAACTTTCTCTACCTATTGTATCCAATAGTGGGCATTTTGCTTTCTGGTCTTTTTGTAAAATACATTCTTAGAGACGATATTAGCCACGGTGTGACTAAAATTTTATATGCTATTTCGCAACGAAAAAGTATAATGAAACTTCACAATGTGTGGAGTTCTGTAGTGGCGAGCTCGGTAACTATTGGTTTTGGTGGATCGGTAGGGGCGGAATCTCCTGTGGTGTTGACAGGTTCGGCTATTGGCTCAAACTTGGGTCGTTTCTTTAAAATGGACCAAAAGACCCTGATGCTAATGGTGGGTTGTGGTGCTGCAGGTGCTATTAGTGGTATTTTCCAGGCTCCTATTGCAGGGGTGGTATTTACCCTAGAGGTGCTTATGATTGATATGACATTTACCTCTGTGGTTCCACTACTAATTTCTTCTGTAACAGCTACCTCTCTTTCGTACTTCTTGCTAGGGAAAACAGTGATGTTTAAACTTGCTGGAGAGGATTTTTCTCTTGAGAGAATACCAATGTACATACTTCTTGGTGTGATGTGCGGTTTTGTTTCTCTGTATTATACTCGAGGAATGAATGCAGTGGAAGGGGTGTTTAGAAAATTGAATTCTTTCTGGTTAAAGCTTGTGGTGGGTGCGTTGATGTTAAGTGCTTTAATCTATCTATTGCCTCCTTTGTATGGTGAAGGTTATGATGCAATTAACCATTTGTTAAGTCTTAAACCAGAAAGCTTGTTTGAGAATAGTTTGTTTTTTGGTTTTAGACACAATGATTATGTTGTATTAGTGTATCTTGCTCTTATAGTGCTGTTTAAATTGGTGGCAACAGCGGCTACAAATGGTGCAGGTGGTGTTGGTGGTTTGTTTGCACCATCTCTGTTTGTTGGTTGTATAGTGGGATATATTTGTGCATTAGCACTGCAAATGTGTGGGATAAATGTTCCTGCCCAGAATTTAGCTCTAGCAGGTATGGCTGGTGTTATGTCTGGTATTATGCATGCCCCGCTTACAGGTATTTTCCTTATAGCAGAACTTTCTGGTGGCTATGAGTTGTTTATGCCCCTTATGATTGTGTCTGTGATTTCTTTTATGACTATTTATGTGTTTGAACCACATAGTATTTACGCTATGCGTTTGGCAAAAAAAGGTGAGTTAGTAACACACCACAAAGACCGTGCAGTGCTATGTTTGATGAGAATGCAAAATGTTATAGAGACAGACCTTCAAACCATTCGCCCAGAGGCTACGCTAGGAGACTTGGTTAAGCTTATTTCTACTTCAAAAAGAAATATATTCCCAGTGGTGAAAAAAGATGGAACCTTTATAGGAATAGTATCTCTAGAGGAGGTGAGAAATATAATGTTCCGTCCTGAGCTTTATAATAGATTTACTGTTAAAAAATTGATGATATATCCACCAACAAGGATTGATGTGAGTGAGTCTATGGATTCTGTGATGGAGAAATTTGAACATACCCAAGCATGGAATCTCCCTGTTTTGGATGGTGATAAATATGTAGGTTATGTTTCTAAGTCTAAGATTTTCAATGCTTATCGTGAAGTGTTGGTAGAAATATCTGATGATTGATAAGTTTATTTATAGTTATGCTAAAACGTATTGATTTTTATATCATGAAGAAGTTTTTGGGCACCTATGTGTTGTCCATTATACTTATTATTAGTATAGCTATAGTTATAGATATTACCGAGAAGATGGATAATTTCTATAACGAAGGGTTGGATTTGAAGACCATTATTTTTGACTATTATATCTATTTTGTTCCTTATTATATAAATTTATTTAGTTCGCTTTTTACCTTTCTTGCCGTAATCTTCGTTACTTCAAAATTGGCATTTAATTCTGAGATTATTGCAATGTTGGCAGGGGGGATAAGTTTAAAAAGAATTTTAGTACCATATCTAATATCTGCAGCGATAATTGCGGCAGCTACATTTTATATTAGTTCAGAGATAATACCACCTGGTATTAGAGAAAGATTGAAATTTGAGTATAAATATGTGGAACATAAGCAATTTGAGTCGAGTCTGGATCATCAACAACTTAAAATATCAGAAAATGAAATTATCTATATGGAAAGATATGATATAGATAAAAAGATAGGTTATAGATTTTCTTATGATAAGTTTGATGGTAAAAAATTGGTGGAAAGAATTACTGCAATGAGGATTCAACATGATTCTTTGTATAATTGGACTGCATATAATTGTATGCAAAGAAAATTTGTTGATTTGAAAGAAGAAGTGAAAACAGAAAGTGTGATGAAGTTGGAACTTAATATGATTCCAAAGGATTTTACTCAAATAGCAAAAGAATATGAGCAATTGACAACAAGTGAACTTATAGAATATTTGGATGTGCAAAGCAAACGTGGTCTTTCTGGTCTAAATGCATATGAACTGGAACTGCAAAAACGTATTGCTAATCCTTTTGCTGCATTTGTATTAACATTAATTGGGGTATCTGTTGCTTCGAGGAAGTCTAGAGGAGGAACAGGATTCCATATCTTTATAGGATTTTTGCTGAGTGTTACCTATATTCTCTCAAATATGGTGTCTTCTTCACTTACCATTAAGGGAGGGCTAAATCCAATGATTTCTGTTTGGTTGCCTAATATTATTTATTTAGGCATTGGTATCTACCTATATAAAATAGTTCCAAAATAGAACTACGTAAAAAAATAAAAACCGCACTGCCATTTGTGATCCAAACTTTGAAAAGAAAGGATTTGAGGCTCCGGTTATCTTTGTAATCTACCCAGACCATAAATGGACAGTAGCACGCCATTGACTAACCCGAAGTATCTCGGTTAAATAATGATTGTTAAGTTTCCCAAAATGTGTCAGTGCGGCAGCACAAAGATACAAAAAAAATTAGTAATTAGTAATTAGGAATTAGGAATTTTTGTGCAAGCCGAGTGCAAATAAGTTTACTTAATTTGCCGAGGCGCCGCCAAAAATCACGAGCGAAGCGAGTAACTTATGCAAGTGAGAGCAGAATAAATTTTTTTTGAAAATTTTTGCGAAAAAATTTGGAAGTTATTTGAAAAGGTTCTATATTTGCAATGAAATTAAAATTGTAATCATTACAAATCAGTAATGATAATAAAAAAAAAGGAGGTGCAAATGCCAATAAAGATAAAAGCATATTTACAAGAGAAGGGAATTAATCCTTCTATGCAGAGAGTGGCTGTAATGCATTATCTATTAAATAATTTCACTCATCCAACGGTTGATGAGATACATTCAAACCTTTCTGA
>JAEIGA010008214.1_pt1 | contig 15811 bp, 16 predicted proteins | sample 9270691 | NCBI WGS metagenome assembly JAEIGA01 (sample SAMN17057246, study PRJNA624740) | gut metagenome | biome: biome; isolation source: fecal sample | host: Bos grunniens | place: China: Xizang | collected 2019
GGCAAAACACTAGATGGATGAGCATACTTAACGATTTCCTCTGCATCCGCATATCCAACACCGACAACAAAAGCGTGGAAAGTGTTATCTTCTGGCAGCTGATGCTGTGTGTCATTGTCCGATGTCTCGTCGTCTTTTAGTGTTGGGGCTGTCTCCCCTGCAACATTGTCTTTATCAGCAGGTGTTGTGTTTTCAACAGACGGAGTCTCTGGTGTTGTGTTACCACAGGCAGCTAAGGAACAAACCATCACAGCTGCTAAAATAATAGCTAAAATCTTTTTCATCAAAAATACCTCTTAATCATCGTCGTCATCATCGTCGTCATAATAACCATCAGAACTGAGCTTTTTGTTCTTAGGTGGTTCCGACTTGACTGGTTTAGATTTCTCTTCCTTTTTATTTTCTTTTACAGTGACTTCGGTTTGAGCTGGCTTCTTTTTGAACACAAGCGTTGCGATGAAAAACAGGACACATACAACAGCGATTGAAATCAATGCAGGGCCTGTAATATCACTATCGCCGTTACCAGCAACGGCTCCCTTTGCCATCTTATCAGCTCTGAGAATCACAACTACTCCTTCTTGTGGAATTGTCAAAGTGGTTGTTTGAGAATCGGTATTCTTAATATCAACAGGCTTCCAATTTCCATCAATTTTCATCAATGCAACTAATACATCATTGTCATCGGTGTATTCAGTTAGCATATCCATCGAGAAAGTTGTGTTTTCAGCATTAAGCATTTCTGACAAACTAGCATCAGGCATTCCAATGTAAAACATTTCTTTTGCGACAAAAGCCTTAGCGCCTGCGTGATAATCATATGTTTCTGCTGCGTAGGTGCCTAGGTCTGCATAAAGAGTTTCTGGCTTAAAGTCAGCAGAATTTAACAATGCATACAACGCTTTAATTTCATCAGCAGCTGCCTTGTTGTCGACATATTTCATATTTGCATAATCGATGCCAAACAATTTCAATCTGTCTTGCTGAATAGGGGCCTTACCCTCCCCATCTGCATTTTCAATGTATCCAACAATAGATACACCCTCTTGAACGGTTCCTACAACCGTTGGGATTTGTCCGATTTTTGATTTTTCCTCAACCTCAGATGCAAATGTAACGGTTGACAACATGGTAATAGCCATAACTAGAACCATGAGTCCACTTAAAAATCTTTTCACGAAAAATGTCTCCTTTTTTAATCAATTTCCCATTGGTAATCAAAAATTCTCCTGTAAGAATTTCCATTACCTATGTAGGATTTCTTAGAATATCTTCGTACGGCTCTATTAGAATATTTCTTATAATAGGAATATCTTTGAGCATGACTTGAACGATAAATCTTTCTCACATATGGTTTGCGGACAGGAACAAGCTCCCCATCAACATACACCTCTTCAATGATTTCAGCAGGACCAGGATACGATGTGCATGTTTTTGCCATACGTTCCATTCTCTTCTTTTTACGCTGTGTACTTTCCCAACGCTTCCTTGCTTTTATCTTATCGTATCTCATGAGGCCTCCATTCTGAACAAAGAATCTTTCTTCGCAATAACAGCAGGATAATCTCTACCTTCTACAAAAACGATGGCAATTTCATCGCCTACTCTTAATCTTTGTGCAAGAGCGTCTGATATGCCAATTGTAAATCCACCATCAATTTCAAGGACCTTCGTTCCTGAACCAGCGCATGGTGGGAATGGTCTTTTTATTGAGCAAACATTAGCAAAGCTGGTTCTATATTGACCGCGTATCAATTTAAACATAATACTCAACGGGCCCATACCAATGAATATTGTCAGGCCAACGCTTATTGTTAAAATCAAAGTTGATATTACCGCTGTAATACGGTCTGCGCTTTTAACGATTGCTAATGGTATCAAACCAATGAATATTATTGTTATTATTGCACATAGAATGACCGAGGAAAAAGACTCACTATTCTTTATAAGTTTTGCTTTTGATATAGTTTGCATATTTACCCCCAATCTTCCGTTTTTTATAACATAGAAGACTGGGGGTCCAATTACAGCTTGCGTGAATTATCCTTGTTGATGTGGTTACATACGGAATTTGCCTGTCCCTCAGGCCAATGGTCTTCAAATGAAACATAAGTGATATATTTCTTATTTTTTAACCACTCTTCCAACTCGGATTGTAGTTTAGACAATTCTTCCGCTCTTAGCCGCTCAATTTCATCGCCATATTTGGCTTTAAAATCGTCAGCCGATTCTCTTGGATAATTTTCCTCATCTTTCCACATCTTTTCGTAGATTCGATGTCGGACTGGATACCAAGAAACAGAATCAATATACCTTTTAATTGCCTCTTCGGCCGTAATCTGGCCATTTTCCATAGCCAGAATAACATTGTCTAGCGCGCATGCACTATCATCAAAAGAAAAGTTATTATCGTATTCATCATCTTCATCACGATACTTTTCATCTTCCTGACGCTCGTAATCCTTCATTTTCATAAAAGCGATGCATGCTTCTGCGTAAGCATCTCTCTTATTTTTAAATGCCAGGATAAACGAAGATGAGGAACTATTTGTTACGAAATCTCCTCTAACTTTCATCACTTACCTCCGAGGTTAAACAATCTGTAAGCATTCTCATTTGTTGCATGAATCACATCGTCTCTTGACATATTCTTCAACGAGCAGATATTGTCAATTACATATGTGATAAAAGACGAATTGTTAGTTTCTCGTCTCACAGGTTCAGGGGACAAATAAGGGCAATCTGTCTCCAAAAGAATTCTGTCAATGGGGCACATCTTGATTACTTCTCTCAGCTCGGTGTTTCTGGTATAAGTGCTGGTTCCACCTACACCAAGATACAAACCCTTATCGAGAGCAATCTTTGCTGTTTTTGTTCCATACGCATAGCAATGGATTACGCCAGGAAGCTCATCATATTCTTTGAAAATCTTCACCGTGTCGTCTTCTGCATCACGTGAATGCACACAAATAGGGAGATTTGCTGCTTTGGCAATTTCGATTTGCTTCCTGAACCACTTTTGCTGCAGCTTTCTTGCATCTTCACCAAAAACCAGATTACCAACTTTATCCCAATTGTAATCCAATCCGATTTCTCCGACTGCAACAATTTTATCATTAGTTAGCTGTTTTTGCAAGACCAGCCAATTTGCCTGAGCGCCATTATACAAACTGTGTTCAAGCTCCCAAACGTCGGTAGGAAAATATCCAATAATTCCATAGACATGGTCATGCAGGCTAACAAGCTGCAATGTTTCAAGATTAGACTTCGTGTTCGTACCTACATTGATAATTTTTTCTACATCTTTTGTTACCTTTACAATCATATCCTTGCCACGACCCTTAAACTTGCCATGATTGTAATGGGCATGAGTGTCAATCCATTTTAATTCAGCCATAAAAACTCCTTACAATTTTTCACAAACAGATTCTCGGACTGTTCTTTTCTTTATACAAAGTGTGTCTCTGTCGAAATATTCGTTGAACTCGTCCGTCATTGCTCGACCCTTATTTTCTTCCCACCAATTAGCAGCGTCTTCTTTTGAATCAAACTTTGCAACAGGTGTCCACCCATTCCAAGGCAAAAACTTCATCGGCCCATCAGGAATAGGGCTTGCGTATACCCACTCGCCTTTATATTCTCCAAATGAACGTTTTACTGCAATAGTGTAAATATCAGTACCGATAACTTCCACAACCAAAACCTCCAAATCAATACTTCTTAAATAATTATAGCCAATTTATTAATACTGTAAAGGGCGAAAAACAAACTCCGTGTTAATTGAAACACGGAGTTCTGTTAATTATTCCTTCTTAGATGCAACATCTTCGATATGCTTCTGCGTCTTTTTCTTGATGCCGTTCCCAATGCCAAGCTCCATTTTTGCAAGAGCATCAACAACATCGTTGTAAAAATTATTGGAGTGGCCCTTAACCTTGTGGAATTTATAGTTAAGTTCTCGCTTCATTTCGCGACAGAATTCATAATATTCCTGAGTACATCTCTTGTTTCTCTTCCAATTACCCAGAGCCCATTCTGCGATACCAGAATAGTCGTGACAAATAGTAATGTCAATGATGCCATTATCTCTCGCCCACTTCATAGCCTCCATAGAGCCAAGGATTTCGCCAGCAACATTATGCATGCTTGCCATATCAGGGTCATTTCCCTTGCCGCTCATATGGACTTCTTCATCACCATTAATGATGACAATACCATAAGCATACGTTCCAGTCTCTTCATCATAGGAACCATCTACATATGCGACGACGCCTGTTAGTTCGTCTTCATCAACATTAACCTTTTCGTACTTCTGAGTCTGAGAATCAAATTCTCTTCCTTCGGCATAGGCTCGTGCTTCTTCTTCGAGAATAAAGCTCTTATAGCGAGCACCAGGGAAGCCATCGATATTTGCTTTGCACGCCTCCCAAGAAGAATAAACTCCAGGGACAAGGCCTCTTTGTACAGCATAATATTTCTTAGGCTTAACAGTTACCTCGCCGTTGACAAAACCAAGAGCTTCTGCTTCCGAATCAAACTTCTTATATACCGCGCCAGGAAAACCCTCGACGTTTTTCTTGCAATCATTCCAGTTCTTATATACACCAGGGGCAAAACCCTTCTTTACTGCGTAAAATGCCATAATAAATCTCCTTAATATATTTATTTTTAGCCTTTGATTTTCATGTTAATATTATAGCTGACTGTAGGGCAATTGTGAGGGCATTTGACCCAAAACCTTGTAAAGAAAAACAAGCACTACAAAAAGTAGTGCTTGTTCAAAATCTGTATCATTGAATTCCACAATCGCCAGAACAATAACTGGTATGATAATAAGTAATGTTAGCTGGGCAACCTGGGAATTGATATGCGCTTGAGGCCAGGTGGCAAGGCAAAGCAACATTTCCAGTCAACTTTTCACAATAGTTAAACGCTGCTTCAGCATACCACACGCTTTCTGGAATATCTGGCATGCTGGTCAAAGCACAACATCCAGCAAAGGTCCAACCAATATTAGACACAGATTGTGGTATTGCAGGGATAGATTGGAGGCTATAACATGATGTAAATGTTTGGAACAAACTTGTTATTCCACTCGGTAAATTGGGGACACTAACCAAGGAACGGCAGTTTAAGAAAGTATATCCCATTAATTGTACTGTGTCTGGAATATAAGTCATCTCTTCCATACTGATGCATCCACTGAATGCACCATCCATATCTACGACTCCATATGGAATTTCTGGGGCTTTCTTTAAGCTTTCACAATACTCGAAAGACCATCCCATCTCAACAACGCCCTCGTGTAGTATTGGGGCAACTTCCATGCTTGTGCACCCCTTAAATGCACACGTTATATCGACAACGCTTGATGGGATTTCAGGGGCTCGAACCATGTTTGTGCAATTACAATACGTATTAACGGCATTTATAACATCATGTTTGTTTACGCTTCCCAGCATTGAATCGTATGATGTCTGATGAGTATCTAATACTGTTACACCCCATCCTTCATCGCCTCTCCACTCCCACATCTGATTGCCATTATCATCAGTTGTCACAGTGTATCCATATTTATATTCATAGTCACCCCAAGTATATACGTCTCCAAATGAAACAGTTGGGAAAATATCGCCCTCTCCATAAACAGCAGTTGCCGTATCATAGTTTCCAACGAAACCTGGTGTGTTGGCTATTCCTACATAATAATTACCACCAGCAGGAACAGTACCGTCATGTCGAATACCGTCTCCAAAATCAGTTACATCGATATAATAATAAAAACGTCCAACCCACTTACTAAACAGCACACCAGTTATTTCATCAACAGTTACAGTCTGCTCAATTTTTTGAGACACTAAATCATTTCCCACTGAAATTATGCCAGGAAAATGAACCACCAGGTCTTTCTGTTGGCTCTCATTTGTCACATTTGTTAATATAACATTAGTGTCTGACGATACAGATACGACTCGCCTTGAAGACCATGTGCCCTCTAACGTAACTGTTCCGCTGCTTCCTGGGGTAAGAAGTGCTGGGACGGTAACAACATAATCCTCCGACCCACTTCCCCGACAGACAATCTGTGTCCCTCGGTCAGCGGTTGTGACATCTTCGGCGTACGCCACTTGTACGATTGGCGAATACAATAAGAGTAAAGCGACAAGTAAAAAAGAGAAAAATCTTTTCATACCTTCACCTCAATAGTATTTCAAATTTATTAATAATATAGAATTGAAAGAATGTAAGTGTGAAGAAAAACAAAAGCACTCTGTCTCCAGAGTGCCATCAAACGATAAATATATTTTGTGCAACACTGATTAAAAACGAGCACAATAATAGTTCTTTTTGTAAATGGCAAGGCAAATATCTACTTGACTTTTGCCTCTTTAATTTGACAACTTTTGCCCTTTCCAGCAGCTCTGCCATGAATGATGAACAAAAATATTTATCTTTTCTTTTGCGCTCAACAGGCAATCTAAACATGCAGCAAAATATCCCAAGGTAGTCATAAGAATATTTGTGCTTTTTATTTTCAAAGCGTTTCAATTCGCCTTTGAGCCTTTTGTATTGCTTCTCTGTGACATTCAAACGCAAACATAAGTTTTCCTGCGTTCTATTTCTATGTTTTCTTGGATATTCTTTGCGGAATCCTTTTGTGTTAAATGCATAGAAATACTCATCATTTTCATCCAGAGATATTGATACATGCGTACAGCCAAAACCACTAAATAGTCCTACTAGTCTGGATATAAAATCTGTGTACGTTGTAAACAATACTGATATAGTTCGTGTTTTAGGCTCCACGTTGAGTGGAGCCATTTTCATTTCTTTATTTGTTTCCATACTTCCTCGTAAGCTTTTTCGGTTTTATTGTCTCCTGGTCGGTAGTACTTTCTGTCAGACAGAGATTTTGGTAAATAGGACTGTTTTACCCAATGTCCAGGATAATCATGAGGATATTTATACTCATGAGATTTGTTAAGTTTCTTCGCTCCTGCATAATGACCATCTTTCAAATGGTCTGGAACCTCGATATTATTGACAGTTTCAATATCTCGCATTGCTTCCGAAATGGCAATGTATGCAGAATTTGACTTGGGCTGTTTTGCCAAAAAGATTGTTGCCTGAGCAAGCGGCAGCTGAGCTTCAGGGAAGCCTAATTGAAGTGCTGAATCAACACACGCCTTAACAACCTGCACAGCTTGCGGATTGGCAAGACCAACGTCTTCGGATGCCACACACAGCAGTCGTCTGATGATACTTTGAATATCCCCAGCCTTTATCAATCTTGCGAGATAATGAATAGCCGCATTTTCATCGGAGCCTCTTAACGACTTATGAAACGCAGATAGCAAATTATAGTGCACGTCTCCGTCTCTGTCATGATAGCCTTTTAGAGAAAGGTCCTTTAAATCTTCAATCAAAAGCTGAATATGTTTATCTTCGAGAGCCAGCTTTTTTGTAATAACAATTTGCAGGATGTTAAGAGCCGAGCGGATATCACCATTGGTGTTCTGTGCTACGATTTTTAAGAAGTCTTTTTCGACTAAGATAGCCTTCTCTGGATTCTCTTTGCGGATGTCGTCAATTACAAAATTTAGTCGCTGCTCAATATCTTCTGCCTGTACAGGAAAGAACTGAAAAACGATAGAGCGAGAAAGTAGCGCGTTATGCAGACAGAAATAAGGATTTTCTGAGAGGATTCCGATAAGAGATATCTTACCAGTTTCCGTTGCTTCAAGCAGGCTCTGCTGCTGCTTTTTATTTAGAAGATGAATCTCGTCAATCATAAGAATGATTTCTTCATCAGATTCAATCTCGGCTCTAATTTCCTTAACAGACAAGTCAACGGCATTAAGCTTTACAAATTTCCTATTAGTAGTCAACGCGATTACATTTGCAATCGTGGATTTACCACAGCCAGGAGGGCCGTAAAAGATTAAATTGAATACCTGGCCAGACTCTACCATAGTGCGCAATGAGGCTCCCTTCTTAGCCAAATGCTGCTGACCTACGATATCGTCGAATGTCTTCGGCCGATATTTTGTTGCGTAATACTCCATAAAAATCTCCTTCACTGATTCATTTTCCATATTTATTATAGTCGAAATGAATTTTTACTAGCGGGAGATTGATAATTGCAAAAGAAAAGACTGCACAGATAACCGTGCAGTCTCCCGAAAGGAACAAAATTATGGGTCTGGAGTGATGCGAACTGCACCATACCAGTGGTTAACATAGTAGGAAGAATTAAGGTCTGCATATGACACTGTTTTACCAGTGCTTGGAGCATGGATAAACATGCCATTACCAGTGTAAATACCAACATGAGACATGCCAGTTGTGTATGTGTTTTGGAAGAACACGATATCACCAGGCTGCAATTCATCCTTAGATACTGGGGTACCTGCCTTATATTGATAAGTCATAGACCTTGACAATGGGTATCCTGCCTGATTGAATACATAGTAAACAAAACCAGAACAGTCAAATCCACTAGGAGACTTACCACCCCACACATAAGGCACGCCTAGATACTTTTGAGCAGTTGTAACAACGAGATTACCAAAGTCATTCATACCAGCCTCTGGTGTTTCATCAGGGACATCTTCTGTATCCTCAACAACTTCGTCGTTTGGATTCTCTGTTGTATCTTCTGTTACATCTTCGACAATAACATCAGGGGTAACTCCTGATTCGGGAAGGTTCTGCTCTGCATCTTCCCTATCTTGCTTCATTTCTTCGTCCGTTTTTACCTCAACATCAGGAACAACGTCCTCTTTCTCTGGTAGAGGCTTAGCTTCGGTCAACTTTGCAACGTCAACCTTATCTACAAATAATTTTCCATCAATAAAGAACAATGGCTCTTTCTGAGAGTCAGCATTCTCATATGGGATTTCAGTTAGCTCAACATAGTCACTTCTGATGTATCCAACTTGTTCATCAACAATAACCTTATACCAGCCATTGTTAATACCAATGATGTAGACCATGTCATTTTCTTTAACCTGAGAGATAACAAGCTTTGTTAAAGACGGACCAGAACGAACATTTACCACATCTCCGCAAATTCTACCATATCCCAACTCAACATTTTCTCTGTCTACAAAGTTGAGATAGTCTTCATGCATATAACCTTCCTGAGTATTATAGTTGACCTTATACCAATCGCCGTCTTTTTCAAGAACGACAACGATGTCTCCTTTTTCAGCATGGTCAATAACATTTGAGAAAAGGTTTGCAGATTCGCGAAGCCTTAGTTGTGAACCAGTAACGGTCGCAATACCAATTTTATAAGTGGTTTGCGCACTAACATGTGGAGCCATTAAGTATAAAGCAGGAATCAACATGGCCGCAACAGTCACAACTCTACGAGCTTTCTGTTTTAACATAAACATCTCCATTCTTTTTTTTCAAAAATAAAACGCCGCCAATCTCGGTTGCGCATTGCGGATGCGCGGACCTAATTCAACTGGCAGCGTAGAATGCGACTTTTGTCGCAAATAGTAACAAATGGTTACAATCATTTATATCATAGAAGATTAAAAAAAAGACTGAAGGGCAGAAAAAAGCACCCGAGTATTCGGGTGCTTCTTCGTGTGCTGTGATAGATGAATTACTTGGTCAGGAGCCAAGTCAAAACATCGCTTTCACCAGTTTCCGCATTAACTGCGAAGACGGTTGCGGGGAGTGCTCCATGACCGCAGTCATAGAAGAACACCTCGTATCCAGAGGCTTCCAAATCATTTGCGACCTGAACACAAGTTGCATCTTCACCGCAAGCGGTGGAGCCAACAAAGAACTTCGCGGTAGCGCCGATGGGAAGAACGACTCTAGCAGTGTAAGAACTCATAGGTGCGACCTTGTTAACGTAATCCATGCTCTGAGACATGTACAGCGCGCCAGTACCACCCAGGCTGTGACCGCTGAGAGAGATATTCTCAGTGTCAATAGCAGGGTTGTTAGCAACGATGTAGTTGACCAGATTGGAAACGCTTACCAGAGCACCTTCGTTGTTCCAAGCACCGAGGTCATATGCGCCATCAAGCTGAGGGCACAGGATGAAAGCATTGGGAGTCAGCTCCATGCTTTCCAGAACGGCAGGCAGACCGCGGGTGCGGAAAGTAGCCTCATCGACGTTCTTCTCTCCAGAACCGTGCAGCCAAATCAGAAGAGGCAGCTTCTGGCCTTCCTGAATGTTGGTGGGGGTGTACAGGAGATAGGACATCATGTTGGCGTCCTGCTCGTGGTAGTAAGGAACCAGGTCAACGTTCTCGTCCCACAGGATGGGGGCAGGAACTTCGGGCATGGTCTCTTCGACTACGGGAGCTTCGGTGGACTCGGGGACATCGAGAGTGACAACTTCCATGTTGTCGATGTTGTGCATGGTGGTAGTTACGTTACCGTTGGAATCTGCGAGCACAGGGTCATGCTTGACGGTTTCGACTTTGCCAAAGAAAGAGTATCCGATGGCGATTACGAGGGCGAGAACTGCCAGGCGTACGATGGTTCTAGTGATTGCTTTTTTCATGTTTGTTTCCTCCTAAATTTTAGGACAGGAGGCATAGATTTTTACTCCTGTCCAAGATGATAACAATAATATGTAAGAAACAAGAAAATAAATGCACAAAATCAATGGTCCCGCAGTGTCCCATTTGCGGCACCGCCATAATTTGAAAAATGTTCTATAATAAAAATGTTATAGAATGAAAGACCTACTAAAACAAGGAGAGGTAGACTTGCTAAAGTATGAAATAGTTGACAATAATAAAGAGGATTGGGTAGTATTTATCCATGGCATTGGTGGCAGCACTAAGACATGGAAGAAACAAGTCGACTCATTCTCAAAGAAGTTTAATCTTCTTTTATTGGACCTTCCTGGACATGGTTCAAACTCAAATAACATTATACATAGCGTTGACTCAAAGAGATTAAACAAGGGAATTAAAGAAACCCTCAATCATTTAAAAATCAAAGCAGCCCACTTTGTTGGCTTGTCTCTTGGAACAATTGTAGTTGCTCAATTTGCTGTTCAAAATCCTTCTTATGTTAAAAGCATCATTATGGGCGGTTCTGCCCTACTCCTAAGGGGATTCCAAAAAAGCTACGTTTGGTTAGCAAACGCAATGAAAAGAATTGTTCCATACAAATTCCTATATCAATTCTTTGCTTGGTTCTTACTTCCAAAAAGCAATCATAAGAAATCGAGAAAAATATTTCTTAGAGAAGTTGTTAAACTGGATAGAGAGACCATGTACGCTTGGATTGATTATTTAAAATACGCAGTGAATCCAGGAAAACTGTTTGACCAATTAAATCAACTAGGTAAAAAGATTTTGTTTATTTCTGGCGACGAAGACCATTGCTTCTTACGAGGAGTAAAACTGATAAACAAAAAAATCAAGAGTTCTGACTTGAAAATTATAGAGCATTGTGGACATGTATGTTCTATAGAAAAAGCTGACGAATTTAATACAGCGGCTGTTGAATATTTAGCAGCATAAGAAAAATGCACGGAAGTTTCTTCCGTGCATTTTGTTTTTAGATAACCACAACCGCGGCCTCAGTGATAATGCGATTGATGCTTGCGGCAGTCATGCCAGCATCAAGCTTGATGGTATAACGTCTGAACGCAACCAACCCACCAGATGCGCTGATGTCTGCACCGACGATAGTACCACAAGCAAGGCTACCCAGGTATTCCTTCTCATCAGGAGCGTTTTCCTGCGCGAAGGCCTGGTATGTGAGACTCTCTCTGTTCACATGGAACTTCTTGGGACCATAGCATGTGGAAAGGAAGTTGAACTCATCCAGAGTGGGATACTTACGAACAAGGCGAGAATCAACGATGTGCACAGTTGCAACGTCATTGAAATTGCTTACGACCTTGACGGAAATGTCACCACCATACTTCTTATCCAGCGCAACGCCGAGAGCCTCTTCGAACTGCTCAGCTGTCATCAGACCAGTCGCAACGGAAAGGGCATACTTTCTGTCTGCGATAGTGTTGTCACTATCCTGCTTTCTCTGGCGATACTCCCTATCCAGCTTTGCACGCTGGTTCATGGTGATACAGAGAGCTTTGATGCTCTTGACGATGTCAGCGCTCATGTCACAGCCTTGCACATCGACAATCTTGCTCTTATAGATTTTTTCAGAATTGCCCATCAGGTCGATGACCGAATAAGAAATCCCTTCGTCCTCGTAGACAGCGTAAATCTTGTTCTCGACGATACCGTCCCAAACGTCGATTGCGAATGTCATAGGCTCATACATTTTTACATTTTCCATATTTATGCCTCCAAATAAAAATAAAAACAGGAGTCAATTAAGCTCCTGTTTGTTAATTTTAATATAAACTTTTTTGGCATAAAACAGCAAATGAATGTTTAATGGCTAAGAAGCCACTCAATTAAATCAGACCGACCATTTTCATCTTTATCCAAATTAAATGCCGCGTTAGGCACTTCACCATGGCCAACAGGCACGGTATAAAGATTATCCATTCCAAACCCGTTTTTGTTGTTAAAAAGCTTCAGCATATAGCTATAACTAGACCCGTCGCCTACGCTGCCTACATATCCACGTATTGGCATTGTAAGTGACTTCAGGTCAGCGCCACAATCATATCCACTCAACGGCATTATAGCTGCAAAAGTCTCGGGCATTTTACTTGCGATATAAGTTGTACCCATTCCACCAAGACTATGTCCGCACAAATATACTTTCGAAGTATCAATGTGATACGTTTCGCTCATATAATCAATAATTTCTTTAACCTGCTCGACAGAAGTCTTATTGTGCCAATTGCCTCTACTATTTGGTCCTGCTAATTGAGGGGTAACTACGTACGCATTAAATCCGTATAAAGTCCAATTATCAAGAACCTTATGAAGTCCTCTCATATGCAATGTCTTTTCAGGAACATTAACTTCGCCTGAACCATGCAACCAAACTATTAATGGTATACCGCTTGTAACTTGTTCTGAGCTTGATGGTGTATAAAGCCCAAATGGTAATTTTGTTTTATCATTAAAGAATTGGTATGAAAATGTGATATCTTTATCGTCAACAACAATTTCAGTTCTTGTTATTCCTGCAAAATCTTCCAGCTCGTGTTTAACGCCAAGAGAAGCTGCGCTGTTGACTCTTTCTAATGTGTTGATATAATTGTTTTCATACTCTTCGGCTCCTGTTGTAATTCCTATTACAGGTGCCATTGTTTCTATTGGGTTATCTGCAGAGCTTGTTGAATTGCTTATTGGCAGCATAAACGCGCACGTTGTTATGACTGTTGCAAAAACCAAAATAAATCTACAAGCCTTCCGCAAGGTTTTCTTGTTATTCAAAAATATCATCTCCTCTTTTTCAAGATAGAAGACAAAATTGCATTTCCATATTTTACCAACCACTAAAAAAGCATACAAAAAGACCCAGCCGCAAGGAGGGAGACGGCTGGGTCAGGGTTTGAAGGTGCCAAGGAAGGAGGTAACCTTGGCTTCGCTCACCTTTATTTTAAAATAAAATCAGGAGGTTTAGGAGGAAAATGAAAGGCGGTGAGCTTATAGGCGAAAACCTTCAATCTTTTAATTGTGCCTGAGTTCTTTCAGGTTCATTAACAATATAGAAGAATCAGTTATATGTGGAGGGGCATATTTTTATTTTTTATTTTTTGCTGTTTCTGCGTCGCGAATTATGGTCCACAAAACAACGACAATGCCCAAGGCTAGCACACAAGTTACTAACAGGCCGCCCTCTGGTCCAAAATCTCCACCATTCATTAATTCATTCTTAATTCCAGAAAACATGAATATTGAAGTATTGGTCGGATTACCAGAAACATTGAATCCACATACTGTTCCCTGCACAATATTCCAAATAGCATGGAAGCCTGCCACTCCCCACACATTGTTAGTTTTTAAGAAATAGCAAGATGTAAATATTGCAAACAGGAACAAGTTAAGGATTGCAATAAAGCTAATTCCGTCATTAAAGGAATGTACAGCCGCAAACACAATTGAACTAATTAATACAGAGGCTGCTACGGACATCTTTCGGGATAACATGGGAATCATATAGCTCTTAAAGAAGAACTCTTCAAAGAATGCCTGTAATACGAATCCTAAACAAGCCAATATGATAGGAATAATTGTTGTTTCAGGATGGATGCCAGAATATCTAAATGCTGTTGATACAAACCCGAACCCAAGAACCGCTCCAAAAGCAACCAGACCAATAAGAGCGCCAATCACATACTTAATGGCAGCCTTATCCTTTTCAATTCCAAGCGCCTTCTTTGACAGTCTTTCCGTTCTGTGCGCTACAACGTATACCATTGCTAATCCAACAATAGAAATCAGGTTTGCCGAGAATTCTGAATCAAATACAGTTCTAGCAATATCTTTATTTATGAGCAGAGTTACGCCAGCTGTAACAATCAGCGCGAGCCCCATAATAAAGACTGACCAAACATACATCAATAGAGCCTTTGCAATCTGCAAATACCATCTGGAATTCTTACTTGTCTCAACCGTTCTAGCTTCCTCTATAATATCACTTTTCCAGTGTTTTAATAGTTCAAACATATTATTACCTTTCTGTTTGTTGAAGATTTACAAATATTATAGGAGATTCTCATTTATATATTGGGGCGAACGCTTTAGTAAGTCTTTTTGTCTTTTAGATTATCTCTGAAAAGTAGTTAAGAAAGGAATTACTGATGTTTAGAAAAATAGCAATGATTGTGGCCATCACAGCAGTTCTTGTGTGCACAACAAAACTGTATGTAGGGGCCAACAAATTAGAGGAAAATGACGAAATCGTTGAAATGGGAACTGTTGAAAACGACTCGAATTCAAGTGAGAATTCTGAGGAGATTCAAAATGAAATAGCCTCGACTCCCGAAGAACCACCCGTAGAAGAACCCTCTATTATCATCCCAGAACAAACTATTGTTACCCCAGAACCAACACCTGTAAAACTGGAAATAAACATTGAAAGCACAAAAACAAACTATTTTATCAACGAAGAATTGGATTCTAGTGGAATCCAAGTCGCATTACGCTACGATGATGAGTCTATCAAAGTCTTAACAACAGAAGATTTTGTTTTAAGTGAAGTTGATACATCGTCTATCGGAGAAAAAACAGTCACTGTAACGAGTGGTGAATTTTCATGTAGCTACACAATCACAGTTGACTACAACATCATCCCTGTCAATTCCGAAAAGAAATATTCATCAACTGATTTAAACTTGCGCGAAGGTCCAGGCACTGATTATGCAAAGCTTACAACCGTTCCATATAACACCGAATTAATTGTTATAGGAACAGTGAAAGATTTAGATTGGTCAAAAGTCATATATAACAACCAAGAGTATTTTTGTTCAAGCAACTTGTTGTCGAATGAAAAAGTAATATTGAACAATGATATAACAATCACAAAAGAAGACATGGACAAATACGGCACCACTGTCAAAGGTGAGGCTGGTGCAAAAAGTTCTGTAATATTGGCAGCAAATAAATATTGGCACAATATGGTGCCTCAGTGGTTAAAAAACAAGTTCGCAAATAGCGGTTGGAGAATTATTGTTTCAGAAACTCCTCTAAACAGGAGATTTGGTTATAGCGGTTCAATTGCTGGATTAACAAGTTACGGGAATCTTACTATTTATTTGGATAATAGAGAAACAATCATGGACAGAACTATTATTCATGAGTTGGGCCATTTTGTTGACTATGAAAATGGTTTTGTTAGCGGCTCTGCTGAGTTTGAAGCAATTTATGCAGAAGAAAAATATGCATATAGA
>JAEIGA010008215.1_pt1 | contig 15809 bp, 36 predicted proteins | sample 9270691 | NCBI WGS metagenome assembly JAEIGA01 (sample SAMN17057246, study PRJNA624740) | gut metagenome | biome: biome; isolation source: fecal sample | host: Bos grunniens | place: China: Xizang | collected 2019
AGTGGTGTCTTTTTTGGTACTGAATCTCACGTCTCCGATAAAGGACCTTTTAAAGCATCTGCACCAGACTGCCGGATTGGAGAGCCTGTCGTTATCGTCTTTTAGCTTGTAGTCCATTTTCCAGCCTTTATCGTTAAGGCTTTTCCACGAAAACTCGATTATGTCGGGCTCATCCTTTGTCTTTTCAAGGATTTCTGACACGTAATCGTCGGAGACCATGTCGTCACTGTCGATAAAGCAGATATAATCGCCTCTTGCTTTGTCTATTCCGAGGTTTCGTGCAAAAGAGACTCCCTGATTGTCCTGTCTGTACAATCTGACGAGGAGATCATCTGCCACCTTTACAGGTACGCTGCTGCCGTCGTCGACCACTATGATCTCGACCTGGTCGTCAAGCTGAGGATAGAGCTTGTCCAGGAGCTTTGACAGGTACGGCTCTGCATTATATGCCGGGATTATTATCGACAGGATCATCTGCTGCCTCCTTTGGCTTATTTTCCTCATATATCCTCTTACATAGTTCCAAGGCACCGCACAGAGCCACGTACTTACTTTTGATCTCAACTAGCTCATCATATAGTCGTCTCTTGATCTTGATATACTCACTCATCTGCTGCCTCCTTGCCTTTAAATATGACCATCTCGACCTGATTATCGATGTATTGCATCACAGTTTCTGTACAGTCTGCGCACAAATCACGACTGATGGACATGCTTTGATTTACTGCCTTTATTCCGCAATATGGCATGATTTCAATACTCCTCGCTTTGCCATATTCTTTGATCACAGTTCCACACCTGTCACATATTATCCCTTTTGCCATCTGTTTCCTCACTTTTTGCCTTTATAAATTAGTGGCTTCCCATCTGTGTCCACCAGCATTGTAAGTGTTCCACCATTATACATTCCATTAGACCTCCAATATTGGACACCAGTCCTAGAGTCATAAACTATATCACCCTCATTTTCTGCGCTAATTCTAATAAAATAAGTATTATAAGAATCCTGCTCTTTTTTGGCTTCATTTTGAATAGTTCTTTCACCACAGCCTGATAAAATAGTAGTTAATAACATAATCATGATTAATGCTTTATTTTTCATCCTATTCCTCACTTTCTGACCATCTACCCTCCGGTAATAACGTTTCTATGATTTCGTGTGCTTTATCAACTTGCTTAATCTGCCAATCAGCATCAACACCCTCATCTATCTCATAATCACCATCTTCATCAGCTATCAGGTAATCATGCAATATAGTTAGTGCATTTAAAGCTGTTTCTATCATTGTTCTTTTATCCATTTTTCTTCCTCACTTTCCTGTGGCTCAACCATCTTTGTTCCACAAAACGGACAAAAATTCGGTTTTTCATTCCTATACCATTCACGACTGTCAATTAAATCCTCAATTCCTTTTCCACATACAGAACACTTATCATCTATCCAATGTCCTTTTCTTGGCTCTTGTGGTGTTACTGAGGGCAAGTTTTCAAGCATTTCCTTATGGGTTTTCCAATCTGCAAGTTGTTGGATTTCAAAATCACCATCTGTCCACACATAAGGCTGTTCGCCAAGACCTTTTATTGCATCAGCTCTTGATATACAATCAACTGCTAAATCATTCTTAGCGGTTGGCTCTATCTTCTGCCCAAACTCATAGCCGAGTTGATGCAACTGCTCAATAGCTATATTACGTTCTTTTGCTACTTGGTTATATACATCAAGACTTACAAGTGTTTCGCTATTTGTAGTTGGCTCTTGCTCTAATGCTTTAATTGCCATGTGACAAGCATCAACCATATCAGAATTTAAATTCGCTCTAACACTTAAATCAGTGTATGCAAGCATTTTATGGATTACTTTTATTGCTTCTTCTCTTGTCATTCCGCATCCCCCTTTAACTTGTCTATTTTCTGTTGGATAACTAGCGAAATATCCTGTGCGGCTTCATCATAGCTTGGTGAAATAGTCCCCATAAACTCCGCAATCTCCAACTGTATCTCTGTCAGCATAGCCACCATATCAGCCTTTAAGCGGTTTTCGTAGTCGGCTTTAAGTTCTTGATACTGTTTCAACCATTCTGCAAGCTGTCTAAACTCTAAACAGCCTTGCAAATTACCATGAGTACGCTCATATTCTGCGTTGCTTTTGTATCTCTTAATAGCTTCATCAATCGTTATTCCCATCTGCTCCTCCACCCTTTAGTGCAGCCTTTATCATATAGACTGCTGCCACGAAAACAGTTTGTGTGAGATTGATAAATGCCATGACAGCCTTGTAAAACAGCCACATAAGCACCCACATGAGCGAAAAGGGCACTAGCAGCACAACAAAAAATTTCATTACGTCATCTATTATCCACTCATCAAAATCCCCCACATTTCTATCGTGCCAGAGCATTATGTTTAGGACTCCGACTCCGATCAGGAGATACAAGAGGATCCCCAGTATTATTTTTATGATCATTCCTTTTGCCTCCTTTCACTCTCAAGCTCAATGGCCTTTATTAGCTCACTAGCTCTCCAATCCCCCGGAATATTATTGCCATCTGTTACAATGCAACCTTTAATATTAAATGGACACTGTGTGCATCTGTCTTGATTTCCATATTTTTTGCAGACATCAACGATTTTTAAAGCCATCATTAATGCTTTTTCTCTAGTCATCCCTGCTCCCTCCATGCCTTGAAATCTGCTGCCTCCCTTAATTTTCTTCCACATATAGGGCAATAATTGATCTTTACATTCCCCACAACCTCATCACCCAGTCCGATTGACATTGTTGCATCATCATAAATATCAACATCAAGAATCACTGGTCCTAAAAATCCACCGTCGAGCGTTTGGAAAAGCACGCTTTTTGTCGGTGAGTCTCCTTTTTCAGCATCACAATATAAGCATTTAGTCATCCTCTGCCTCCCGTAGTTTTCTCCCGCACATAGGGCAGTAATTTATCATGACTCCTTTTTGATACTCTCCTACGCTCACATCCAGCATAAAGTCCTTTTGATATTGCAGGACTCCGATTTCAAACATGTATCCGCTAAATGGAGTCTCAATTTCGTCCTGGAATACAGGCTCGCTCGAAAAGCCATCCTCTCCGCCGTTACAATATAAGCACTCAGCCATTTTTATCCTCCTTTTCAGTCATTCTTTTCACCTCTATTCCATGCCTGTTTTGCCTCATAGGCATGCCTAAACATCTTTGTCTTTTTGCCACAGTGATCACATCTGACAAAATAATCATGGCAGCTCTTAAAGTATTCCTGAGGCTTTTTGCCACAGCATGGACACTTTTGCAGATTAATTTTGTTTTCAAAGTCCAGCTCAATGCTGTACCTTGTAATCTCATCAGTAGCACCATGATAGTCAGGTTTTGCCTGTGGCATATCAAGGAGTGATATTTGTCCCTCCATCTGCTGCCTCCTTTTTGCCATATACACAGTCTTTGGTCTCTGTCCGTCCGCTTTCGGTACAATGCTCAAAAAAGCAGCATCTCTCACATCTGGTCTCGCTCATTTGTAACCGCCTCCCTTGGCTTCTCGTGCTCATCCACCCATTTCCATGTCTCGAATACAGCCCATGCCCATGGCTTTTTTATATATGGAGTGAGCAGGCCCTCTGCATGATACTTTAAAATCCTGTCAATTATCGTGCCTATCGTCATAGGTCCCTCCCAGTTCAGTGTTGTCAATCTTATCCAGGTGGAACAGATTCTCTTTGTATGCGTTGATAGCAAGCTCCTTGACATTGTCACAAAAAGACTCAATGCTGACCTCCTGGGTAAAAGCATTATTCATGTCCAGTATTGTGTACAGGCTAATGATGGAATACAGGATCAACTGAGTCATGTCCTGACCGTTTCCTATACCTGAGTGCATATACTGGTTATGATCTTTGTCTTTTAGCACAAATTCAAAAGCTACTCCATGCTTTAGGAGTGAAAATTTCTCATCATCCAGTCTCTTAAAGATTTCCACAATCTTACTCTTTGTCATACTCTCCTCCTGTTCAGTTTATCCAGGTTCCTGTTTGCCTTTTCCAGTTCCTTTTCAATCTCCTTGAGTGTATCTGCACCCTTACAGATGGCTTTTGTCATCTGCTCCAACAGTGTCAAAAGCGAGGCATTAAATACCTGCTCATCTGTAAGATCCGGACACTCCTTAAGTAATTTGTTTAATTTCTCACCCTCTGAGACATAGTCATTGTATGATCCCATCAGCGCCCTCCTTTTATCGTCTTTTACTCCTTATGCTCTTTATGATCACTGCCATGGTCCACATGACCAGGATCATGGTTATCAGTCTCCTTGCGATCATCCCTACCTGCCTCTCCGTCAGCATTTTCGTCCTCCTCATCATTTATAAGGTGCCATCTGGCCCAGGACACCCGGATGCCACATGAAGGACACCTCGCACAGTCGATCTCGCTCCTTTTGCCATCTGTCCAGAATGGATAATTGCATTTCGGACAGTATGGATCATCACATATCCCTCTGATGTCGAGCTCGTAGACATTAAGGTCCTTTATGTACTCATCCAGGGTGATCTGGCCATGTATCTGCCCCCTCATGACAAATACGCAAACACTGCGACAGTTATCTCAATTATCATGAATACAAGCACGATCCTCTCGAATCTCTTAAGCATCTCCTCACTGATCCTGTGCATCTCCATCCTCCTCTCTTATCCGGATCCATCCGGCTCTCTTTTTGCTGATGGATGAGAGGACTGCGTTTTCAGTGGTATGGCACATTATGGCAAGCTCCCTGGCGGATTCCGCCACGGCCAGAGGGAGCTCGTATTCGTCCGTCGTGACCTTGATGTAATATTTTTTACCCATCTGTCTCCTCCTTTACGTCGTTAATTGACATCTGCGCATTCCTTTTGCCCATCCTGATCATCCCTTTTGATACGAGCAGCATAATGATGTCGTACCCTGCCTGGGAACATCTTGAGGTCCTTTTGAACTCGTCCCTTATAGGATTGTCATAGGTCGCTATGATCAGGTCGATTATCTCCAGGAGTGCATCTATCATCTCGACATCTGTCAGCTCTCGCTCTGTCTTTTGCATCTTTTAGCTCCCTGTCAAGTTTGGTCCCATAATATGGCCGCCTGAGCATTGTCTCAGTGACTATCCTTATGGACTTTTTGCTCATGGTCGGCAACGGCTGGAAAAACATCTCCTCAGGAGGTGCTTTTTTCTGGCTTTTCTTACCTGCCATTTATCCTCCTTTCTGCCTCCCGGACAGGGAGGCTTTTATTCAATGGCTTTCAGTCCTTTTGTGATAAATTCCCTGAGCCGTTGGAGCTAAATAACCAGTCCTTAAAGATCTTATATTCGGCTTTCATGTGCTCAACACATCTCTCCGTCCTGCCGATATCCTCCTCCATGTCCTGGATCTTGGAAAAAAGAAAGTCTCTCACAAGGTCAGGCATAGGGAGAGTCGGCTCTCCTCTGAGGTCCTTTGCAACCTTAAAAGGATCCTCTTTTGCCGGAGCAGCTGCTGCCGGCTCGGCAGTTTTTGACTCGGCTGTCTTTTCGACTGCTGCCGCCTCGACTGCCTTTTCCTTTGGCTTTTTGACATATTTGTGCTTTGCAGGATATTCTATGCCGTTGTCGTTTAGGACCTTTTTGATCTCATCCCTGTCGCAGTGGAACAGTTTGGCCAGTGATGTCACAGCCTCTGGCTTTTTGGGTGCCATCTCAAAACTCTCGAGAATAACGTCGATGTCAGTCTGGTTCATTTTTGTCCTCCTCTTTAAGAAAATAAAATCCCTCATGCTTTGTCTTTTCGAGCTTATAACCGTCCTCAAGGTACAGATTCGTGTTATTTACTAGGTTTTTGTTTTTCCATCCCTCTGACTGCTCTGTCTTTATGCCCTTTTTATAAATCACAGAGTCTGTCGTCCAGTCCGGATAAAACTTTTTAAGGTGCTTTTTTGCCAGCTCCAAAAAGAGCGGCCTTGCTATTGTGTCGTCCATCTGGAAATGACAGTCTCTGCATACTGTGATGAGGTTCTGCTCAACTCCAAGTCCTCCGTGGCTCCTTGGTATAACGTGGGCCTCTCCCCTGCCCCGTCTCCCACAGAATATGCAGCATCCTCCGTCCCTCTCCTCGACGGTTCTTTTTACCCTGGTCTTTATGTTTGTTGCCCTGGTCCTTTTGTGCATCAGACCGTAAGCTCCTCGTCAGAGTCTTTTTTGATCCTGATGTGCAGGAACGCATCGGAGTCGAGCCATATCCTTACCGTGTTTTCATTCGGGAGCTTGCATCTGAAATCGGTCAGGTCATACGCCTCAGTCATCTGGATGACGCTCCTTACCAGGGCAGAATGTTCCGGAGCAAAATGCTCTTTTATAAATTTGTCGATCGTCTCTTTTCTCTCTCTTTTCCTGCGCTCAGAGGATGCCTGGGCACAGGTGCACATATCCGTTGCCATCATGTCAAGGTCATGCTCTGACAGCTCCTCTCCGACCTTTGGCTGTATAAAGACAGCCTGTCCGCAGTAGGCGCAGGTGCCGCTTACTTTAGTCACATTTTCCATACTTTTACACCTCCATCTTGGATAATATGTTGTTTTCGGCCAGCTCCTCAGGGCCGGCATAGTTCACTGCATGGTTTTTAAGTAGCTCTGCGATCTCCTGCCACAGCTCCACATATCTGATATCCCTGCCGTAGCGGAAAAGCCTCCAGTCATGCCTGCTCCATCTGTAGGGCATATTTGTGGTGAGCATGTTCCGGACAAAAGGATCCGTTATGTATATCCGGATGACTGCTGCCTTGCCGAATCTCTTAAGGGCATCCCTCAGGGCCACAAGAGCAGCTCTCTTGACAGTTGACCTTGGAGCGACTACGACTCCGTCCCTGGAGCTCATGATCTGGCCTCTCGGATCATAGGCACAGATGAGCCATTTAGCTTTTGCGTTTTTCTGTACGGCGGGATTTCCTCCTGTTTTGATGTATATGTCGCACTTCATCTGCTGCCTCCCTGATCTTTTTTGCAAGTCTCATCAAAGGACCTGTCTTTTTGCTCTCTTTTTTTGGCTCTGCCTTTGTCTCTTTAGGCTCCGGTAGCTTTTTAAGCAGGTACTTCTGCCACCTGACACCTATGACCTCATTAAGGCCTGATGCAAAAGAGCCCTCCATGAGTCTGTACCCATCAGGGACATAAGCTCCGCACCCTATCGTATCGTCGATAAGGGCTGTCCTTACCTGTGGCTCTTTTAGGTTCCTTGAGCGGTGATATTTGCTCCTGCCCTTTGTCTGCTCTTCCTTTGTCTCCACCTTTACGAAATACTCTGCAAGGTTCCGGTACTGCCCCTCCTCGTACATGACGCTGATATGAACATGCTGTCCCCAGGCACGTAAGATCTCCGACAGGACCTGCGGATCATGCTGTATGATGACGTGGTGGTGGAGAGCTGCAGCTTTTTTCCCTCTCTCAGTGACAGCAAGGTACTTAAAGTCCTTCCCCTCTCTTTTTAAGCGCCTGGTTATCTTATACAGGGCTGTCGTGAGGTTCTTTTCCGCCTCCTCATATGTTTCCGGTCTCTCTCCTTTTGGATAGTCCAGGGTGATGTGATAGCCTCTGTCAAAATTGTTAAGGATAAGGAGCTGGATCTTGTCAGACCTCCTTACGTTGTTGTATCTGATCATGGCCTTGGTGGTCTCCCTCATTCTCTTGATCCGCTGCCTTAAGGGTACCCGGCTCATGGGAGTATATCTCTTGATGAAAAGATACTCCCCTGCGGTGTATACTTTCATGACATACATCTTGTGACCCCCGTGTCAGTTTTTTATCGACATCTGGGTGTGTCGATAAAGTTAATATTTTTAATCGTTCCAAAAAAGCTGATATTTTCTGTGATTTTCTGGGATTTTTTCTTACCTGTATGGGAGTCCGGTGGTACAATATCCTTAAGGAATTTCCCACTTAGTTATTCCCCCCACTTCAGGATCCTGACAGCCCCCACTGCAGGATCTTTTTTTTTGACCTGATCAATCGTCGATGAGCTTCTGGATGATCCTCATCCTCTCATCCCTGGGAATCTTAAGAGCCGACATGATCTCTGCCATCCTGCCGATCGGGATAGTCTCAGGGTCGTCAAAGTATTTGAGCATTGTCACGTTGCTGCCTATACTTGTGTGCTCCCTGAGAGTCTCCTTTGACCAGCCGGCCAGAGTCATGTACTTCTGGAGCTCAGATTCGAAGATCCTGCCTTTTTTTGTCTGATATCTGCCCATAACCCTGCCTCTTAATATTTAATTGACCATTTGTGAGATGCGTATGCGTCTTAAGCATTACGCTTGACCTGAAAGAAAATTCTGATATAATCGTGAATGGAATAGTGGTTTGTGGATTCATTATTCTTTCACTAAGGAGAGTCAAGGCCGAACTTGATTCTCTTTTTTCATTTACCGTGTTTTCTCTCGTAGTCAGCTGCTCTTGTCAGTGTGTCTGATACGTATGGACACAGCCACCCGTACTCTTTATATCTTTGCAGCGCTTTCCAGTTCCCGGAGTACAGACACAGGATGATAGGATCATCATCTCCGTAAGTGTCATAGAGCTCCTTGAGATAGTCTGCTGCCACTCTGATATTTGGCTCGGCCTTAAACATGTCCTTTGATGTATATCCAAGATTCTTTATCCTCTCTGCATGGACCTTTACATCGACCTGCATTATGCCGTAATGCCATCCGTTTGTTACGTTCTCGATAAAGCGGGACTCTCTGTAACCGATAGCCTCCATCAGCTCAGGACAGATATCGTACTCCTCTCCGACTCTCTCGAATATTTCTCTAATCTCTGCTGGGATTCCGTCGTCGTACCTGACGACCTTTTGATAGTCCGGATCTCTTGCCCAGACTGTTGTGGAGCTCAAGAATAAGCTCGCCAGAATCCCCCCTAAACAAAACCATAAGAAATTTTGTGCCCTCTCCCTGACGTTCCCGGAACACTTGCCCCCTGTGCCGGACCCTCTGTCATGGATCGGATGTCTTTTTACCATTTGGCCTCCTAATCTTTATTATTTTCGATGTAATTCTCAAGGATCTTGTTGATAAGCTCGTTCCTACTTGTGCGATTCTTCCAGGCCAGCTCCGTAATGATGTCAGAGGTCTGTCTGGTAATTGCAATAGTCGTAACAACGCTCCTGATCTTATCAGGCGCCTTGTGAATCGGTGGCATGCTTTTCCTCCTTTCAGTTATTGCTTTTTTGTTATCACAAAAAGCTATGTATTAATTATTATGTCACTAAATTACGATTGTCAATAAATAATTCTACAATCATGTTATCACTTTAAATATTGCAATGCTTTTTATGTAGACAGGCACTGATAAAATAGATATTGAAAATAAATATTAAGAGGTTCAAAAAATGAGTACAGTATCAGAGAATATTCGGAATCTCCGAATGATGAGAGGCATATCACAAAAACAGCTTGGCACGACGTTGCACAAATCAGCTAACGCTATTTCGAACTGGGAGAAGGGATTCACATCTCCGGACGTTGAGATCCTGGAGACGATCTGCAATGTCCTTGAGGTTACACCTAACCAGATATACGGATGGGACCCTTGCCCGGAGCTTGAGGAGTTCATTTCCAGGAAAAAGGAAATCCTTGACCAGATGGACGACCTGATCAGGCAAAGGGCTGAGCTGGACGATAAGATCAGAGCATATTCTGATGAGCTGAGGAGAAAAAGCAAGAAAAAATAATCCTGGACAGGAAAAGAGCTGCACATGATCATGCAGCTCTTTTTTTATTTCCATGTTTAATTTTTAAATGCTCTGGTTTAAATTTTAAACCTCTTTAGACGGGTTATTTTACCTTTTGACACTCCAAAAACGAAAAAAAACACATAGAAATACAAATCATAAAAGCCACATACAGATACATTTTTATTGGGACATTTACTACTATTATCTGCATGTCATTTTTGCTCTCCTAGATAGATATAATAGTTTAGTATTGTTTATTAATAGTTTAGGAGCAAAAAAACGCAGTAAACATCAGTGTTTAAGACCCCCTATTGGGACATTTACTACTATTTATTGGGACATTTACTACTATTTATTGGGACATTTACTACGGTGGATAACTTTTTTATCCAGAGTTTTTATTGGGACATTTACTACTATCATGTTCATGAAAATTTATTGAGACATTCGCTTGCATTGTCATGTCCTAATAATGTATAATCTACGTGTTGGAGGGCAAAAATGAAAGAATACGAAATAAAGACAGACATTATCGAGCAACGTGAGTATAAAGTCTATAAGGCTAACGAGATCATCCAAAAGGCACGTTATGAGCTCAATATTCTCGAGCTCAAATTATTCGCCTTTATACTGTCAAAGGTAAAGCCGGATGATAAAGAGGGCCAGGAGTACACGATCACAATTAAAGATTATTGCATGGTCTGTGGTATGGACGAAAAAAACGGAGCAAATTACATTGATATTAAGGCTGCAATTAAGCGTCTCAGGGACAAATCATTCTGGATGACGGATGAAAACGGAAAAGAGTTTACTGTAGGATGGCTCAGCAAGGCCAGAGTGGATAAACGCAGCGGCAGGATTACTGTGAAACTGGATGAGGACATCCAAAAATATGTAATTGGATGGTTTAATCAGTATACCCAGTATTCTCTCATTTACACTCTGCCCATGAGCAGCAGTTACAGCTTTAGGATTTACGAGCTGCTCCAGAGTTATTCGTATGCTCACAGCCATGTATTCGATATTGATGATCTCAAGTCGAAAATAGGTGCGACTGTATATGTCAATTTCAAGGATTTTCGTAAAAGAGTCCTTGAATCTGCAACACGGGAGATAAATACTTACACAGATCTAGAAGTGGACTGGGAGCCTATAAATAAGGGCCGAAAAGTTATCCAGGTAAAATTTAATATCCGCAGGAGAGACTCATTCGGGCAGCTTGAGGCATCTCAGCGGGCAAGCAAACAGCTTGACGGGCAGATAAACATGTTCGACCTTGTTTTAAATGAATCTGCTCCTGCTCCGGATGTAGGAGACACTGATAAGGAGATTCCTATAACCGGAGGAAATGCACAAGAAGTACAATAAGTACAAGTAGTACATGAAGTACAAGAGGTACAACATGTACAAGAAGTACAATAAATACAAGAGGTGAAAGAAAATGAAAACATTTGTAATCGCAAACCAAAAAGGCGGGATCGGAAAAACAACGACCGCCACAGTCCTGGCCTCGATCTTGAATGAAAAGGGATATAAAACCCTCCTGATCGACGCTGACATGCAGTGCAACTCCACTGATACCTATATGGCCAGATTCGAGAGAGTGACCACTATTTATGATGTGCTTTTCTCTGAGGACAGTATCGAGAGCGCAATCCAGCACACTGATGCAGGAGACATTGTAGCATCGGATCCGCTGCTACGTGAGGCAGAAATGAAACTCGGCACGGATGTCTCCCTGGTGTCGGTCCTTAGGAAGAAGCTGCGCAAATTATCCGGTTATGACTACGTGATAATAGATACGGCTCCAAGCCTTGGTAATCTCATGTTTGCCTGTCTCCTTGCTGCTGACAGCGTGATCGTACCGACCACAGCCGACAGATATTCCCTGCAGGGACTGTCACAGCTCAAGGAGACTCTTGATAAGGTCAACGATACCTTTGATAAAGAGGTCCCTATCGAGGGATTTCTGCTCGTAAGGTACAACGGACGCATGAACCTGTCAAAAGACATTAAGAATATCCTGGAGGATGTCTCCGAGGATCTCGGGACCAGGCTTTTTGAGACTGTGATCAGAGAGAGCGCCAAAGCTCGTGAGGCGCAGGCCCTCAGGCAGCCACTTATCAAATATGCTCCGGGATCCACCACAGCTGAGGACTATTATAAATTTACTGACGAACTGATAGGAGCGTGATGATATGGCAAGAGGGAGATCCAGCAGCTTTTCAAATTCCGGAGCCGGTCTTTTTGGAAATCCGGAGATAGTTACACAAGAAGTACAAGAAGTACATGATGTACAACATGTACAAGATGTACCACAAGTACAAGAGGTACATGAAGAACATGAGGCGCAAGAGGTACAATATGCACAAGAGGTACATGATGTACAGGACGTACAAGTGGTACATGATGTACAAGAAGTACAAGAAGTACAAGGGCCTCAGGGCAGGGAGTACGGCACCACCCAGGGAAAAAAAGGACAGCATGCCAAGAGAATAAATATGGCATTTAGCGACGACAATCATGATTTTATTACCAGGGAGAGCCGCCGCCAGGGAATGTCAGCAACGGCATTCGTGAATATGATCATAGACGAATATAAGAATAAGAAATAAAAAAGATCTCCCGGATGTAACCACACGATCCGGGAGACTTTTTGCTTACAAGAGGCTTTCTTGTTCGCTCGACCTTAATGTAATTATATCACATCTGCTCCATCCTGCTAATAGTATTCTGGAGCTCCTGACGAGATCTCTCATCAGGTGCTGACATCATCAGCTCCCTGAGATTCTGGATCACCTCTCTGTTATCTCTGGCATAGCCATATCGGCCATACTCACCCTCATCGGATGCGTATCTGCCTCTGGAGTCCCTGTTTGCCTGGGAACCCCTGCCTCTTGCCATGGAATTTCTGTCGTAGGATCTATCCATGGGATAGACATTCATACGGGACCTGTTACCGTCTCCGGAATATCCCTCCTCCATGAGCTCCTCACCTTTAAGCAGATTCTTTTTCATGTGAGCGAGTTTATCTGCATACTCGATCTCAGCCATTGAGAGCTTGCCCTTTTCGGACTTACGCTCGATATCTTTAAGCTCATCACAGATGTATTCGATAAGTTTGTGCATGCCATCCTCCTTTCTTAAGCGATCCTCTGGACTACCAGATTTGCATTCTGTACCAGGATAGGACTTGCCGGTGTCGTAGGATCAGCGGGAGCTGTCACGTTCTCGACTGATACATTCCAGCAGCATCCTTTTGGTACGGTGATGATCGCTGTTGACGTTACGTTAAAGAAATTTTCGTCAGTTGTTGGAGGATCCGCAGCTGTGTCTGCAGGAGTCACGATCGCTCTCGATGTCAGGATGGGCTCTCCGTCAATGGCCAAGGCCACTGATATAGGTGCAGGAGCTGTGCCACCGTCAGGGATGGCTATATTTCCATTAAAAGTTACCTGATAGCGGGCAAAGCAGCCACTGGTGACTCCTCTGAGAGTTACAATACCACTTTCGGGTCTGTGGTATACATATCCTTTTGGGCAGGCGATCGTAGTATTTAATACTACGGGCTGGTTAGGCTGCACCGTCTGCACCGGATTACTGGTAAACTCTGCCATACCGCCACCTCCTTAGAAATTGCCGCAACCACATCCACAGCCGTTGTTATTGTTTGGGCAGGTAAAGATAGGCTGTGAGCCATATACCGGCTGACTGGGAATAGGGCAGGACCTTAATTCATTGACGAGAGCTGCAACGGACGCATTCTGGCCGTCTCTGATCTGAGCAGTCTGAGCAGTCTGTGATGCTGCAAGGCTTGCCATATTGAGCTGAGTGCGGAGCTGATCGTTCTCACGACGATAGTTGTCGAGCTCGAGTGAGCAGAGCTTGTCGAGGATCTGCTGTGTGCCCCTGGTCTGTGACTCAACTACGTCACGGATTCCATCTGAGATGGCTGCACGGTCTGCGCAGTTTTCTGTGGCGATCGTATACTTGAGATCTGCAATGCCAATCCTGTTCTCACAACAGCAGTCAGCGAACTGTGATCCGAGCTGGTTAAAGCCCTGGCTCATTGCAGTCTGACCGGCAAAGGCCTGCTGCATATTTGCCATCTGACGGGCATTGGCTGCGGTCTCAGCATTGGCAAAGCCGCCGTTTACCGTGGCATTTACTCCTGCAAAGCCGTTGCACAGGCTTGTCTGTATGTCTCCGCAGCAGTTGCAGAGCTGAGTTGAGAGATTCTGGACTCCAGACTGGACTCCGGTTATTCCGGACATGATGGCTGCCTGATCGAATCCTCTCTGGACTGATCCGCTGTTATCAGGCAAAATGACGGGTCCTCCACCACCAAAAAAGCCGCCCTGTGATCCCTGGTTATTGTTACCAAAGTTCCCGGCAGCTAACAAAATGATGAGGAGTACGATCCACCATCCATTGCCATCGCCAAAGCCTCCGTTATTACCGGATGCGCCCTGAGGATAGACGGGATAGGGATAGGCTGCTCCCATATTTGACGGAGATACGAGCATAGTTGCAGGGATTCCGCCGTTTTCGTCTGTAAGACTCATAGACTTTACTACCTCCTTTAATTATTGTAGGTCAGGAACCACGCTCATGATACGTGATCCGTGTGTCTATCTAAATGTGTGCGCACAATTTAGATCTTGATACCCATGCTCCTTGCTATCTGCATGGCCTTATTGAATTGATCCTGGGAAATTTTGCCGTTATTCATGAGATTTTGGATAACAGCCTGTGGATCGTTAGATATATTTTGAGGGACTCCGAATTGTCCCAGAATGTTCATAGGATTAGTTTTTAGCTGAGGCAGCATTGCGATTATTTGAGCCGGATTTATGTTCATAGTCTTTTCTGTCCTTTATCATCTGGATGATCTTGTCCTCGACATCCTTAAGCTCGTCGTGGGTCACATAGTCCTGAGGGACTGATTCGAGGCTTTTTGCCTGTTCCTCTCCTCTTATGGAGTAGTCCAGGATCTTGATCTGCGGCATGCCGCTTGAGTCTGCCGACTTGATATATATGACCTGTCTCTCTGAGTCCCAGAGATCAACTGTCGTGTTAGGTGCTACAAGATAGGCCTTGGCTCCTGCCTCTCCGGAGACCCATATCCTTGAGCCCTGTTGCTGCTGAGGCTGTTGCTGCTGCATCTGAGGCATCTGTTGCATCTGAGGCATCTGCTGCATAGGTGCCTGCGGCTGATATTGTGGATAATACTGCTGGTATGATATGGGAAATCCGTTGTTATAGGCCATTTATCCTGCCTCCCAGAAAAAAATAGGGATCTCATTACCTGAGTCCCAGCTGTCGATATAATTTCCATCCCTGACAGCTACGACATGCGATCCTGTACCGACCACGTAAGTGCCATAAGGATGGTCCTTGCAAAAGTCCTTGACTGTATAGCAGTCCGGGCATGTATTCGGGATGATCGCTCTCTTATATCCGTACTGCCTAAGGACTGATCCGATGGCTGCATTTGAGTGCATCACGGTGCCCATCATCTTGGCATTATAGGCTATCCTGTCAAAAGCATCATCCCAGGAAATGTCAAGGGCAACAGCAACGGCTCTGATTCCGCAATCCTCTACCCTGTTGGATATAGGATTCACATTATAATCGATCCACATACTGCCACCCCATTTCCTGTGAATTATTCCGGGGGTCTATCCGGTCACTTAATGATTATAGCACAAATATTGAAATAAAGAAACGGCTTTTTTGAAAATAATTGAAATTAAATTTCATATTGTCATTATTTGCAATATTTATGTGGTTCATAGTGGTTTTTGCGCATATATTGACCTAGCGGACGTGTAATTTTTTGTCAAGGACGTACTGGTCAGTGCTACTGGAGTAGTAGATACTGTCACCGTCCGTCCAGATGAAGCTGCCGTTAAAGCTCGTCAGGCCAGTCCAGGTCTTGGCAGTCCATGTGCTCGTCGATTTGTTAAGGACGTACTGGTTAACGCCACTGGAGAAGTAGATATTGTCACCGTCCGTCCAGATGTTGTCGCCGGCAAAGCTCGTCAGGCCAGTCCAGGTCTTGGCAGTCCATGTGCTCGTC
>JAEIGA010008216.1_pt1 | contig 15809 bp, 25 predicted proteins | sample 9270691 | NCBI WGS metagenome assembly JAEIGA01 (sample SAMN17057246, study PRJNA624740) | gut metagenome | biome: biome; isolation source: fecal sample | host: Bos grunniens | place: China: Xizang | collected 2019
GTGACCGCCTTGGCAACGCTGTCGGGAGTCAGCAGGCACATCAGCTCAGCGGTAGCCTCCATAGTGGCCGCGCTGGTGGGAGTGCTTGCCACAGCACCGGTGGCGATGGTGATGTTGTCGCAGTACAGCACATTGGTGTTGGCCAGCAGCGCGACACGGATCAGCGTCTCCTGGGTCTCGGCAAGAGAGCCGGCCATTTCCTCGGTGGCGCCCAGGATCACATCGTCATAGGCACGCAGTTCCAGCTTATCGGTGATGGCAGCGTAAGTACCATACTGGTTGATAGCACCGGTCTTGGAGCTCATGCCGAACTTCTGGCCGGTGGGGATCACACCTTCCTGCAGCATACCGGCCTTGGCGAAGGTGTTCCACTTACGCCATTCCACGGTAGTACCGCGGTTGGCAGGCAGGTTCTGCTTCTTGGCGAACTGTGCATAGAACATCTCCACGCGGGCGTTTTCCAGCAGCTCAGTATCATAGAATACCTTCAGCTCGCCTGCCAGAGAGTTGGTGCCATCGAAAGCAGTGGTGCTGCCGTCGTAGGCGTTGACATAGTTACCGGTGGCGTTGACCAGAGTGCCTGCGTCAGCAAACAGCTGCAGGTTCATGGCGATTGCCAACAGATTATAGATATACTTTTTCATAATTATTTCTCCTTCCGAAAAATCATGTACTCAGAGGGAGAAAATTCCGCAGTTACACTTGACCGGGATAAATTTTCTCCCCGGAGCGAATTCTGTCCTTCAGCGACTTGCGCTGCTCAGGGCTCATGCTCCTGTAATCGAATGTAGTCACGGAAGGGGCCTGACCGGAGGTGCCGTTCTCATCAGGACGGCGGCTGCCAGATGCAATCGCGTTGGAGATCTTCTGTGCGGTCTTCTGCGCTGCCACCTGCATAGACGCAGCCTGGATCTTATTACGATGCACAGCATAGTAAGCATCCTCCACACTGATACCCACATTGGGAGAGGTCATACGCGCAAACGCCGGGTTCTGCAGCTCCTTGCGAAGGTCGAAGTTGGGAAATACCTTCTTCATCGCCTCGCCCTGCTGTTCCAGCTTGATAATGTGCTGCTGGAATTTCTGCTGTTCCAGGGTGCGCTGCTGCTCCACCTGCTGTCTCGCTGTTTCACGCTCCTGCTGGTCAATCCTCATTGCGGTCTCTACAGAGACACCCATTTCCAGGGCCTTGTCCTCGTAGTAGCTCTCATCATCGCTGATTGCCTTTGCCAGGGCTTCATAATCGATATTCGCCGGGTCTTGGCCATGCTTTCTTGCAAGCAGCTCCAATGCAGGAGTGAGCTTTCCTAAGCTTTCCTCAGCACCCTTGGCGGATCTCAAGCGAGACTGTACAACAGCCTGCATCTGCTTGTTGTACTCAGGGTCTGCCATGATCTCCTCCCAGCTCATACGGGCCGGGACTTCGGTCTTATTTTCTTCCGCGGGGTTTTCTGCAGCGGCGGCCTGCTCCTGCTTCCCCTCCTGCGTCTTTCCCTGCTCAGCTGCAGCAGGTGCCGGGGCGGGAGTGTTCAGCTTATACGCCCGATTTTTTCTAATTCTGTCTGCCGGAACACCCAATTCCAACAGCCTCTGCTGCCCGGGATCAGCAGCGTTTCCACCAGTAGCGGCTCCATCTCCACCGCCATCCCCGGAACCTTCACCGGCGAACAGCTGCAGATTCAGCCATTTCTTGTTAAACATGAGTAAATCCTCCGATATAATCTGCCTCTTTCGGGGAGGCGAATCCCTTTATACCAATTTCGTGAAGTCACGAAAATGATCTCTTGTCTGTCCGGGGTATTAAGGCCGCCCCCCGGAAGGCGGCTCTATGAAAGGAGGTGTAAATGACCTAATTAAACTATACTCTTTTGCACCTTGTATTCTCTATCCCTGCACTATTGCCTGATTTCATAGGAAATGTACTCGGGATAATCCTTCGCCAACAGCTCATAGCCAACACATACGGAATCAAACACCAGTGTCACAGAAGCCTTGAGATTATGGCGTGGCTTGCAACAAATCTCCGTATCGCCGGGGTTGTTCTGAATAATTGGCTCCCTGACCTGTCCATGGTCTGCCATATTGGCCACATTGGCAGCCAGGGTATAGGCCAGCATGGAAGCAGAGGCACACACCAGATCATGCCCAGGCTCAGCACTGTTTGCATGTCCAGTCACTGTCAGCCTGTTATATTTGCGGTAATATACTGCCTGAATCATTTCTTTTCCTCCTTTGCGGTCACTTTGCCGCCGTCGGGCTGTGCTGCTGCATTGGAACGGCTTCTGGCATTTGCTACAATTCCAGGCTCCTTTTTGCCAATGCCGGCAATATGGTCACTTTGGAACATCTGGGCATTACCTCCACCCATAGGAGCTGCACCACCGCCCATGGTCTGCATAATATCCTGTGCAATCATTTCAGCAGCGGCAGGATCTGCAACCTTTGCCAGCATCAGCGCCATTTGCATGTACTGCATAAGCTTTTGATACATGGTACCCATCTGGGCCACCTTCTGCATAATGCCGTCCTTGCCATCAAAATCCATCATTTCCAGGCACATCAGCGTCTGATCTGTCATTTGCGGGTTAAAGAAGCCATGCTGGAAGAACTGCAGAGCCAGCTCATTCTGGGATACCTTGGTGTATACATTCTTCTTCTGGGCTGATACCTTGATATCAAACACAGGAAGTCTAAAGCCCATATCCTGCCCGAAGTCGTTACCCTGGTGTTGCTGCATGATACCAGCATTGGTATAGCTGATAAACTTCTGCATGCCATACTCGCCCACAATACGGAACTGCCTGGGGAGGTTATAGAACTGGCGAATAAGCTCAATGCACAGCTCCACGATCTGCGTATAGGCTCTGTAGGAGGTTTGTGTGCTGTCCTTGCTGCCCTTGCCACTGGCTTCCTGCAGGGCTGCAATGGCAGAAGCAGCTGTCACACCGGAGCTGATATTGCCGGTGCTTGTCTCTGTATTGCCGCTGGTCTCTCTAAGCTCCTGAATGGTCCTGTCCAAGACTGCTATGTAATTGGAATCCAGGGTATCATGCTCAATCCTGCGCAGCGCATTTTCATCCAGATTACCTGTCACATCCACAAGAGGATTGTTCAGGTCTAAGAATTGCTCTGCATTGACACCGCCATCCTGCCGTCTGAAATAGCGGGGAACTGCGCCAACCATAGCATTCTTTACAAAGCTGGTGTTCAGAAGGTCAATAACCATCTGGGGATTGCGGCAAATATCTACATAGCCATAACCACAGGGGCTGCCCTCAATGGGGTAAAGAGCATCAAATACATACGGATACTTGCCATGGTCATACAGGCCAGCCACCGCCATGGGGGGCTTCACCTGCTGTGTAATTTCATCCATAACAGGCTGCATGTCATTCTCAGTGGCATACAACACCTGATCCCCAACAAACTTACAGTATTGCAGGGTCTTCTTACCCTCAATGAACTTGTGGTAATAGACCTCAATAACCGTGTGCTTGTTTGCTGTGTCCACGGTATCGTCATACAGGAATTTGGTGCTAATGAAGGATTTTCCCTTGAGCTTGCCTTCCAGCTGGGGATATCTCTGCTCCAACACATCCTTGTCACAAAGCTCAGTGTGGAAGAAATAGCGGCTGCGCTGGATATCCGTAACACTCGGCTCCCAGTAGATATTCAGCAGATTTACACGATCTACACTGATATCACCCAGGCCGTTGAGCTTGCCTTTGTCCCATACAACCTTGTAAACGCCGGTACCGGTCTTCAGTTTCTGCCACATGGTATCGGAGTAGGTAGCCTCAAACTGATTCTGTTCCAGGACGCAGGGCACAATGGCAGACAGTTTCTGTGCCTCGCCCTTGTCTGCTTCCTCTCTGGGCAGGATATTCGGCTCCGGATAAGCCTCCATAGCATCCGCATGTTTACTGACGATTACATTGTGCAGCCATCCAGAAGTAGCAGTAAAGCCACCGTCACCGCCAATGTTGGTAAGCTTCTGCTCCTCAATGGTATTGCGCAGCTTCCACCAGTTTTCCGATGCCAGGATGCGGCTTTCTGTCTGGCTCTTGCCTGAATGGTACTTTTGCAGGACCAGAATAAACTTTTTAAGTTGCTCCGGGCCAATGGGCTGCACCGTGGTGGCTTTCATGGCCTCCGGTGCTGCAGGTTCCTTGGTCTTGATCTCCATAGGTTTGCTTTCCATATATGGTTCCTCCTATCAAATAAAGCCTCTGCGGCGTTGTTTCTCTGTAAATTGATCCAGCGGGTCAGACACAATGGGCTTAGGCTCCACAGGAATGATGGGCGATATGGGTCGTGACATGCACATATATCGCACTTCATCCGGGCAGTGGTCCTCAAGCTTCGTGTCCAGGTCCTCCGGGTGGGTCTCGGAATACATCATCAGCGGCATTGTGCGGATAAATGCCTTGCAGTTATTGAAGACATACATCCTCGCATAGCCGTTTTGGTCAAATTGCAGCCGATAATGCACCTGCATCCAGCCGGGAATACGATTGTTGTCGCCGGGAGTAAAGTAAATGCCATACCTGGCAGCAGTCTCTGCAATACTCTCACCACGGCTCTGATCCCATATAGCCGGGTCTGCCACACTATCCACAATCTTGCGGCCCTTTAGCCATGGGTGCTGCCGTTCAAACTCACTGATTCTGCGAAACTGCTCATCCGGGGACCACTTCACGCCTTCATCCGGTGTCTGGGTGCAGCCATACATTTCCATGATCCTGTACAGGGTACCGTCATAGTCCACAGCCCAATAGCCCAGGGAAAAAGGCTTATTGTAGCCAAAGTCATAGCTGCGCATGATATTCCAGCCACGCTTCTCACCCTGAGTAATGTCAAAAGGCTCAATTACATGTGTCCACCGGTGCTGTGCTATGGCTTCCTCCGGGGTAATGCCGGCATCTGCACACTTCTGAATATCCGGTGTGGTACGGAAATCCTCAAAGAACTGGCCCTCAAAGATATCCCACCTGCCATATAGCCACGCCTCACGCAGTTTTGGTGGAAGGGCTTCCAGCTGCTTGATATAGTCCGGTTGGCTGGCCATCAGAGCCTTATTGTCCGTCACAAGGGATTGGATAAAGGTGTAATCCTCTGGGTGTTCTCCGTCCTCATACTGCCTGTCAATGAATAACCGCTTAAAGTAACCATGGCTGGCACCACCAGGGTTACAGGTGTAATAGATACGCTTAGGAAAGCTGTTGACACCACGCACACAAGCAGTGATCTTCTTAATCCACATTTCCTGCAGCTGGGTAGCCTCATCCAGAAAGATCACATCATATTCAGCGCCCTGGTACTGGTCCAAGTCTTTGTCATTGTTGCAATAACCGAATTTTATGGTACTTCCGTTTGGAAATGAAAATACTTTCTCCGTCTTGTTGTACCTGGCAATGCCATGCAGCATTTCTCTTAACGGATTGATATGGTTGTTAACTAGCTCAGGGAATGTCCGGCGCACGATCAGGATCTTAATGCCAGAAAAGAACAGCGCAAGCAAAATAGCCTTTAACCGCACTACCCACGATTTGCCACCGCCTCTGGCCCCTCCAAAGCCCACATGCTTCGTGATTGCCTGCAAAAATAGCTTTTGCTTCTCATTAGGCGACTGTAAAATAAGCTGCTTCTTAGCCATGCCATGCCTCCTCACCGCCAACAAAGACAACCTCGATCTCCTCAGTCTTATCCTCGTCCTTATCAGCCTGCTTCTCCAAGTTGGCAATACGCGCTCTCTGCTCCTGCTCATCCAAGGCAGATTTCACGCTCTGGATCTCCTTTAGGTCCTTTACAGCAGCAGTAAGAGCCCGAATACCCTTTGTGTCCAGTGGGCGCTCACTGTCAACCATAGCCTCGATCTTATTCAGCAGCTTATCAGCCACAGTGTGGATTCTGGCCGCCCTGTTGGCCTCCTGTTGGCTGATTTTCTCAAGTGTTTTTGCCGTGGTCTTGTTCAAAAACTGTTCCCGCTGCTCTACCCACTTTTCATCCCTGCCCACATTGCAGATCTGAGTGGTAGAAACTCCATGTTTCTGGGCCAACTTACGGTAGCTGGTGTTCGTGGTGATGTATTCTGTTTTAATAGCCTGCCAGTCTGCCATAAGCCTCCCTCCTTGTCCTTTGATACCGTAATCGTACCAAAATGGGCTGCCGGTTCTCTATCCTTGCACCGTCTGGGTTACACGCGTGTAAGATTCGTGTAAAAAAAGGAGGCCGAAGCCCCCATAAAGTTATGATTTTCTGTTGTGTTTATATAACCCGTGTGTTATAATTAAGGCAGTAAAAGAAAGGAGAATACCATGATAAAGGCTCAGTACATCGCTATCTCCGACACCGGTGAACACCACTCCATTTACGCAATAGACCTGGAAGAGGCAATTAAAATCTTCCGTAGCCGCAACATCCACGGTAAATGCAAGGAGATCGGAACCGATCTCTGGACCGATATCTGAAAGGAAACTATACAATGACAGAAAAAAAGACCAGCGCATCGCAGCTTCGTGCAGTGCGGAAGTACAAAGAGAAAGTAAACCGCATCACCATCGACTTCCACCCATCCGAAGCAAAAATGTGGGAGCACCTCAAATCACAACCCAAGAAAGCAACTTACATCAAAAATCTAATCCGCAAGGATATGAAAGGAGAATAATATGACTGTTCAAGAATTGATCGAGGCTTTGCTAAAATGTCCCAGGGACTATGATATCTTCCTATTCGGTGAAGAATTCCGCGGTATAGAACTCAGCGCCATCGAGGTTGACAATGTATCAGGGACCGTAAACCTGTATGCTGAATAAAACAAAGGAGGGAGCAATTAAGCCCCCTCCTTTCGTTATACAGTATCCATCTGCGGAATGTGGATCTTCCACGCCACAGAACACTTGTTTTCTTCGTGATTTTTAACAATCCAGAAACTGTCCGTCTTGGCAAGCTCCTCAATTATAGAGAAAAGATCCTGCAAAAGCTCCTTCTTTGCAGCGGCGATTTGCGCTTCATCGACCACCACATAGTTGCCATACACAGCGAACTGAGGATTATGCTCACCCTCATCATAAGGAACGAACTTTCGGATAGGATTCCCATTCTCATCAGTACCGGTAATTACTCTGAATTTTTTGTTTTCCATATTGCTGTCCCCCTTACTCCACGATATACCAGTCTTCTGCCAGCATATCTGCCTGAGAAGCCAGCCAGCCCATCTGAACGCCGGAGGTACCGACAAATGCCAGTGCCTTGTTGCCGATGTTCTTGTGGTCCACATTCACGATCAGTTGCTCACTGTTCACATAGGAAATGCAGCAGGCCAGCTCCACATACTGATTCTTGCCATTCCAGCCTTTCCGGGCCACACGCTTACCCTGCTTCAGTGCCACCAAAGCATCGCCGAAGGTCATATCCTCCGTACTCCGGCAGATCTTCTCGAATTCATCCGCGGTCATGAACTGGGGGTACTTATCGTCCTTGGAAGTGGTATAAATGTACCCATCCTCGATACGCACCTCAATGGTGCAGCCGCAGTGCTCGTCAATCTGCTTGGGCTCACTGATCTCCGGCAGGGGCAGGCCCTCCGGCCAGGGACAACCATTCACCATCTTGGTGGGTACCGCATGGATCACTTTGCTGCAAATGTAGGTTTTCATATTATTTTCCTCCTCAGTATAATCTGTGACGATCTGTCACGGTTTAACGAATCACGACCACAGTGCCGGTCTCAATCAGGTCCTTCAGCGCGTTCTCAAAGTAGCCAGCCACATTCCGAGTGGCCTCCAATTTCCACACGCCACCGTCTGCCGGGAAGAATCCGATCTCGCCGCGCTCATTGATACGCAGCAGGAACTCGCTTGCCGGCTGCGCTACCTCGATAAAGGTCCGGAAGGGCTGCAGGGTCACTCTGGGTTCGATCTTCACCATGGAATTCAGGGCGATGCCGGACCGGGCTTCCACCTGCTGGGTCACGCCATTGTCAGAGGAAGTAACCTTGCTTTCATTGCTGATACTGGACAGCAGCTTCAGCAGATACTCTGTGCCGGCGTTGGGGATGTACAGGCTGCGCAGCTCAATGACTGCTTTTTCATAGGGCAGGAATCTGTCAGTAGAGACAGCCGGAGTGTCGGCAATACACTTGTACAGATACAGCCGGTCTTCGTCAGCATCCAGGGAAGTGAACACAGACACACTCTTATAGTCCTTTACCTGGATGAAGATCTGCAGGCCAACATGCTCAGCCTCATTACGAACCATCTTGCAGATACTGTCAAGGCCGGTCAGATCAATGCACTTCGGCATAGGCTTCTTATCTGCCACATGCACCATCAACTGATTGGAGAACACCTGACCATCAATCTCGTGGAACACGGGTTCTACCATTTCTTCGATTTTCTCAATCATTGCTTTCAACATAATATTTCCTCCTTAGTTTTGTGCTGCGATTCTCAGAATTTTGGGGGCTTCCTGTTCTTCTCCGGTCATGCTGATCTGTCCGGGTACCTGGGGGATGATCTCTGCCAGCATCATTTCTCCGTTTCCATCGGCAGTAATCACCAGGGATGTGCCAACGGGATTGGTGGGTGCCAGTTTGCTGGTGGCTGACGCGGTGATCTTGACCACCTGTCTGTCCTCATCGGGTTTCATTTCAACCACCAGAGTTACCTTCCGCTTCGCCAGCGGGTCTGTGTTCACATCCAGGATGTTGTCGATTACCTTGCTGACCTCATAGTCAACACGCTCCTGGATTGCGCCCTTCGCCATCTGCAAAAGGCTGCTTCTTGCATCGTTTGTCATTTGTTTACCTCCTAAAATGTAGAGTGTAGTTATAATATCTGCAGCAAAAATGAAAGTTTGCCACAGTATATCACGGATTATTCTTCGGTTTGCGTCTTCTGCCTGTAGTATTTCTCAGTCGCACATTCCAAATTGCGTAGCTTTCTGCACCTGGCTCCGCAGTATTTCCGGTTTCGGTTATCACTGGGAATAAATTCACAGCCACAGTAAGCGCAGATACTGGTTTCAATCCCGACCTTGTCTTTCTTAGGTTCAATCTTTACCGGCTTTTGCATAGCCTTCCATTTGCCATAGCTCATACCGGCAGCTAGTGCCATGGCTGCCTCCCTGGACAGTTTATCCGGATATTGCTTAGCCATTGTCAGCACCTTCTTCCGCAGGCCGTTTGGTACTTTTTCTTTTTCTAGCTTCTTTTGTCAAAGCAACTGGGGCAACAGAATCAACAATTACCGCTTCAACATCTTCCTTTGTAGCCACATTTTCCACCGCCTTTGTAACAGCCGCAACCTCGTTTTTGACTTCTAAAAGCAATTTTGTGTTATCTTCCAAAACAGACCCAAAGCATTCGCTCAAATTCAGTTCTGCAAAAACACTCTGCAATTGTTTCAGTTCCAAAATTCTGCGTTTAATATCAGCTTGCAGTTCCGTAACAAAGATTTCCTTTGCAAGCTGGTGGCTTTCATTCTTAAAATCAAATTCGTGTTTCTCCATCCAACCATCAGCAAACTCAACTTTGCCATGTTGTGTGTAAATATAGGCTTTGTTTCTGCTTGTTTCGCTTGCTTTATCGCCAAGCGATATTGCATAAATCAATTTGCCGTTTCGAATAATCATTTTTTCATTGTATTTCATACTCATTCTCCTTTCGGCGGCTCAGGTAGTGGCATCCAGTGGGTGACTATGTGACTCACAATGGTACCCACCCATTCACGATGCCTTGTCATATAAGCCCAATTAATGCTCTTTCCTGTGTGGTCATATACAAGGACTATTTCAAACGGTTCCGGCAACCTCTCCGTCACAGGAATCCACTTGCTAGGGACATTTATGTCCTTATCAGTTGGGGACAATTTGTCACCTACTGGGGTATATTCTGTACCCGTGTTGATGGTCACTCCATTGACAATAAGGTGGTCGGCAAGCTCTTCTGCGGTATGTGAATAGCAGATTGCTCCACTTTTCATGATCAACTCCACCAACTTTTCTCTTGTGTTAGGCATTGTCAGCACCCCTTACCTCTTGGATTTTTTGGTTTATTGGGTTTACAACAGCATAAATAACATTATGTTCGATTTTCTTCCAAACCTTTTTTCTTTTCCACCACGGAATTTTTGTCATTTTTTCAATTAAGTTAATGCAATATAAGGCATCGTGAGATCCCCAACATCCGTCACAGGCTCTATCGTTGCACCATTGCTTGAACTGCTTAAATGTCATTCTCCCTCTTTCCTTTCTCCGTAGGAACAGAAATTTTCTCTCAACATTCGATGTGTAAACATTCCTGTTTTGAATCTTGTGCATTTCAAAGTCATTTGATGAATTCCATCTTCTTCAGCAAATTTGCACATCTCACACCTAACGACTTTTTCAAAGTCATATCGGTTTGTAAAATGCGGACAATCGCCTGTTTCATATTCAAAGTCGGTATATAAGGATTTGCCGTGTTCAATCCAAAATTTACAGGCTTCTAAATGCACACATATACTACACATTGACATCCTCATTCCCTCCGTCCATCTTTGCCAGTGCGGCTTCGGCTTCTTCTTGTGTCAAGAACCAATTTTCCTTGTAGAACCTATCAATCAGCACTCTACCTGTTCCATATTCCTTATCTGCATTGCCCAACACATACCAACAATCTTGCTCGAATACAATTTCTGCTACCTTTTGATGGTAAACTCTATTGTTTTTTTCAAGCCCAGACAAAACATTCAGCTTAAAATTCACCTTGCTTGGAATGATATAAACATCATCACCAATCTTGCAGGGCAATACCACGGCATCCACGGTGGGGGCATCCATTATTTCGTCTGTTATTACATCCAAATGAAACCAGTTATCTTGTGCGGAAACCCTGTTTGCCAATTCGCAAAACCGATCCATTAGCGCATTGGCATCAATCAGCCGCTTTTCATTTGCCATCTTATACCTCCATTCTTATCTGCCCATCCAGAGGGATGCGCTGCGCATCTTCCTGCTTGGTTCTCTCCGGCCTGACCAGTCGGATGATCGGTCCTTTATCCCACGGCTTATTGAACATGCCGCAGGCTTGCCAACGCTGTGTCCAGTCAGAAGCTTCGCTGGAAGTCTCTCCATAGACCTTGCATTTGGTAAGGGGGCGATCACCGGCGCGGGTATGAATGAGATTGCTGCACTCTCTGCAGGCATATCCTTCACATTTACCAAACTGCCGGTGCATCAGATCAATTTTCCGGAGTGCCATTGGCTGCCTCCTTTGTCCGCTGCTCCCTGGCATTCAGGAAGTCTTTCTCCCTACCGCGCTGGTATACCTTCTTCCGGTGCCGCATATCAGCCTTGGCATTGGGAACATAGCCGGTCTTCATGCCGTACATTTTCGGTTTGCTCATTGTCATACCTCCTTAACCGCCCCATTCCACGCCAGCTGCGCATCATGCCTGACCCTGTTACCCTTGTCCACGGTAAAGCCGCAGTCATAGCACTTTACACGCCATGCAGCACCGCCGCGTCCGTTGTAATGCTCATAGGCCACATTGTCGCTGCCACACTTGCAGGGCAGCAGGCGAAACTGGCTGTCCGGCTCCGGCACTTTGATCTCGATAACATCATCCAGCATCATTGCGCCACCTCCACAAGGCTGTACCTGGCATAGTGGGTAGCCTCGCCGCGCCTGTTCTTACCGGTCACCATCTCAGCAGTGATAGCCACACCCTGACGGCGCAGGTCATTTATCCTGGAAGCCAAACGCGCAATACCATACTCGCTTTCTGCCTCCATGTGGGTAATGGAACCGTATTTCTTCATATGCATAAGAATTAAGTCGCATTGTGTTGCCATTTAACATTCCTCCTCGTCTGGATATTTGTCCATCAGCAGCCTGTACACTTCACAATTCTTGTAATACTCACAGCAGAACACATTGATCTGTGTCTCATAGTCGTTTTTGTTATGATAGATAAGGGCCAGGCTGCTATCCTCTATGATCCCTTCGCAGGTTATACGCCGTTTCCCATCATCGAATTTGTAGAAGGGACACTGCACATCAATCTGTTTGAATGAACCGCTTGGCATAAATATCGCCTCCTATCACTTTGGTCCATGTAGCGCAGCATCCTCATTCCACCATTTCAGAATCGTGTCATAGTGATTCTTCACCCTGGCATTGTTCTGAAGGATGAACCGGGAGAGCTTGTCCACATAATAGTCAAAGGTCTCCACGCCCATCATGTCCAAAAGGTTTGCTATCTGCGCTTCTGAGAGGAAAACCACATTCTTGCCTAGTTCCCCTCCTAAAACTGTTACATTATTTTCTAATGCCGTCGCCGCCGCAAGGTCATCCGGTTCAGTTGTGGATGTGGTTGCAGCTGCAGCTGTAGTTATAGATGTAGATGTATTTGAAGATGTGGATGGAGTTGGAGTTGTAGATGTAGTTGGATACCATTGGTCATCATTGGTCATCATTGATGCCGTTTGATCATCACAGCCGCCAATGGTTTTCAGCCATTCATCAAAGGTAATCTCCGGTTCCCCCCTGCGTTTGCGCTCGCGGCAAGCTGTAGCAAACTGCCTTCTTTGGACGGAACGGACATATTCCTTATAGTCCTTATCAATTTTGGGCTTTACGAATTCCCATGCCAATTCCAACGCCAACCCATCGAACACCGGCACAATTCCGCTCTTGCCATACTCCAGCATGGCCCAGAATAATCGTCCTTTGTCCGCATCCTGCAGCTTACCGAGAGGCCCCATCATGTCGAAATAAACCATAATCCCAGGCCGATCCATACATTCACCCCCTTACTTCTCGCAGGCAGTAATCTCAATACCCTTGGGAACTGCCCTTGCAACCTTGTTGATAAAATGCCCTTCGTGGCTCGTAGCGTCCGAAAGGTGCAGCAGGTGGATCTCCCGGCACTCTGACAAATCCAGGCTGCTCAGGTAATCGCACAGCGTATCGATCTCCATGTGGGAATTGGTGATACGGTAGCGCACCTTTTCCGGCATCCGCTCACAGCGTTCCAGGATGTTCTTGTCATAGTTGGCCTCGATAGCCAGGATATTCAACCCAGGGAATTTATACCGAAGATTCACAGTATCCGTAGCAAAGGCCAGCACATCACCGTCCACTCTGGATTTAATCAGAAAGCCCAGGGGCTCTTTTGCATCGTGAAAAGTGGTAAAAGGTACAATATCCAGGCTTCCCACATTGAACTGCTCCATGTGCTCGATTAGCGTCACAGCCTCGGTTTCCAGTGCTTCCGCCGTCCCTTGGCTCATATATACCTCCATGCCACGGTTGATCAGCTCTGCCACCGCTTTGGCGTGGTCCTTATGTTCATGGCTCACAAGGCAGGCTTGGAACTCACTAAGGCTAAAACCGCTCAGCTTCTGCAGGTTTTTGTGGGATACACCGCACTCCAAAAGAATGCGGGTATCTCTGTCTGTTACGATATAGGCATTTCCAGCAGAGGAAGATGCCAGTGCTTGAAATTTCATATCGGACACTCACTTTCTGCCGCCGGCGGCTTTACTTCAACCGTCGTATCCGGCGCATGGTTCTTCTGATACTGGGTAGACTTCTTAATCTGATCCTGTGTCCATGCCGGCAGTTTCTCAAAGGCTGCATCATCCCAGGCATCCATATCCCATGTAAAGAACGCTGTCTGGGAAGTTGGTGCCGGCATTCCCTTTGGCAGCGGCATCAGATTGGCCACATTGCTGTATTCACCTGTGTCGTTCAACACAACCTGCAGCTGGCAGGCCTTGCCGATCTGGTCAAACATATCCACTTCGCCAAATTCCTCGTCGGAGTAGGTCTTGCTGTTCCAGCTCTCCAGGAAGCCTCTCAAGCCGCCTTTCTTCGATACACTGACCGTAAATTCCTTGGAAAGCTGCCGTTCCTCCTGCTTTCCCTCGATCTCGATTGTCTCGCTGGGCAGCGCCCACACGAATTTGACCTTATTGGAATAGCTCTTAAACTTCTCGCTGTACTGCTCGCCCAGATCCACAACACCCACACAAACAGCCATATACACGCCCGGCTCCACCGGAGGGGCCTTAGGCTTCGCTCTGTCCTTAATTTTCATAACTCACTCTCAGCTCCTTATCATTTTCACTTACAACCAGACGGATGATCTGGCTGCCACACTTCTCAAGACTGGTCACACTCTCCGCATTGTCCACGAACAGCGGAACCCTCACACCGTAGGCCACGGACAGGGTATTGATAATGTCAATGCCAAGGTTGATCTTCATACCGTTATTCACGCTGATATAGGGAATACCGTCATACACCACATCACACCGGTCCTCCACGCCGCCGTTGGCCTGCTCACGGAACAGACGGAACCGGGCAATTCGGAACAGTCCATTGATACTGTCTTCCACAAACCGGGTCTTGTACCGGCTGTATTCGTCCATCAGATACAGCATCTTCTCAATAGCTTCCAGGCATTCGGCGGCATTCTTAGCATCCTCACGCAGCTGTTCCACTCTCTGCCGGGAGTAGGTCAGCAGACTTTCCTTGCTGATAATGTCCATCTGCTTGTTGATCTCTGCATTGATAACAGACTTTTCATTGCGCAGATTTTGTACGGCGGTATTGGAATCCATCACCATGTCCGAAAGCTCGTTGTTCAGTTTCCGGATCTTCTCGTTGATATCTGCAGACCGCTCTGCATAGCCCTCCATGTCCTTGGGTTCGACAACAGAGGCCTCCGCTGCGGTGATATCCTGCCCCTTCTGCCGGATCTCTGCTTCGATCTGCTGAATTTCCTCCTGCTGACGGGCGATCCGGTCCTCTGCCTGAGCCTTGGATTCCTTGTAGGAATTGGCCGTCTGCAGAATGTCGTTCAGTCGCTTCTGCTTGTTAGCGTCAAACTGTCCCTTCGCTGTTTGGAGCTGCGCAGCCGGAAGATTCTGACCGCAGGTAGGACAGCTGCCGCCGGTGAAGGTCTCACCATTAACGCTGATCCAGCGGTCCCGGTACTCTGCAATGTTCTTAATAAGGCCGGCAATATAGGATTTTTCATTAGCAAGCTCATGCTGCTTTCTGTCCAAACGCTTCTGCAGGTCATTCAGGTCCATTTTTAGATTCTGGACATTCAGCAACCCGCTGCTCTGGCTTGTCCGGTATGTCCGGTTCTCGTTATACAGCGCCGTCATTTCCATCTGCGCCTCTCGGATTTCCATCCGCTTGGCATCTGCTGCACTGTTGTGTTCGATAGCCAGGATCTGTGCCTCAATGCCTTCCTTCTTAGCCGTCATGGCCTCCACTTGCGCTTTGGCACCAGCAAAGTCAAGGCCCTGGATATCCTCGATAGTCTTCTGGCACTCGCTGATTCTGGCCGGGATCTCAGTCTTAGCTCCCACAAACTTACGCTTTTCAGAAAGCAGTTTCTTCTTGTAATCATCCAGGCTGAGCTTACCCATGCTCTCTACCAATGGTGCAAAGCCCTCACTGGTTGCCAGTATCTGAGTATCATCCTTCACACCGGCCACATTGAACAGCACCGCCCGGCGATCTTGCCAGCTGATACCGTTTGCAAAGTGGCTAACAGAGGTCAGCATGCGGAAGGTATCTTCACTCACCAGCTCGTTAACCTTCTCCTGGAAAGCATTTCTCTTACAGGGCACACCGCTGACATAATATTCAGAAGTGTTTCCATCGTAGGTTGCTTGAGAGCTTCCGCGCTTGGTGCTCCATACTTCCTTATAGGTCCGGCGCAGGGTAACTTCCTCACCGTTTACATCCAGAACAGCTTCTACAGCCGTCAGAGCATCATGGTCCTTAACCTCGCCATTGGCATCCA
>JAEIGA010008217.1_pt1 | contig 15809 bp, 19 predicted proteins | sample 9270691 | NCBI WGS metagenome assembly JAEIGA01 (sample SAMN17057246, study PRJNA624740) | gut metagenome | biome: biome; isolation source: fecal sample | host: Bos grunniens | place: China: Xizang | collected 2019
AACATAACTATAAGTATATCTTATAACGGTAAACACTTTGATACTAATTGATTATAGCTGTTAAAATATATTATTACCTATATTCAGATTTATAATATTTTACATACCTTTACATCGTGAGATTTATCTCTTAATAAGAGACGAAACGCAATAATATAAAAATATATTACTTAATATCTTGTTACTATGGAAAAGAATAAGCAAAAAAATGAAGAAATTTTGTCAAGACGAGAGTTCTTTAACAAGACCGCAAAAGGTGCTTTACCTATTCTTGGTATTTCATTGTTTGGCTCAGCTCTTTTAACATCGTGTGAACCAGATGATGGTTACCCTAGAGGCTGTAGTTGTAGTGATACTTGTTCTGGAAGTTGCAAAACTGACTGTTCTGGTACTTGTGACGGATGTACAGGAACTTGCTTTCACTCTGCTTGTAATTCCCTGTAATATGAAAAATAACTTTAAAAATGTCTAAACGACGTGTTGTTTTCATTGTAACCCAAGATTGTCAATTAAGGTGTAATTATTGTTACTTGGTTGGCAAAAACAGCGCCAGGCGAATGACATGGGAATCAGCGAAACATATTGCTGATTTCCTATTGTCATTGCCTGTGGTAGAAGATACTGTAATTTTTGATTTTATTGGAGGCGAACCTTTAATTGAGATAGAATTGATTTCAGAAATTAGTGATTATTTGGTTTCAGAGATGAACAGACTTAATCATCCATGGGTAAATAACTACTCCTTTAGGTTTACAACTAACGGTTTGCTATATTCTAATTATAGAGTACAAGAATACATCGAAAAATACAAAAGTTGTTTGTCGATTCAGATTTCGATTGATGGGACAAAACGGAAGCATGATTTAAACAGGGTATTTCCCAATGGTAATGGTTCGTATGATAAATTATTACCAAATGTAAGATTATGGATTAATCAATTTGGGAAAAATGCTAGAACATTCATGGTTGTTTCTCACGAAGATCTTCCATACTTGTCAGAGAGTGTAATTCATCATATACAATTGGGTATTAAGGATATACATATAAGCCTCGTAGTTGAAAATGTGTGGCAAGAGGGAGATGCTACTATTTTTGAGAGAGAATTAATGATAGTTGCAGATTATATAATTGGCAATAAGTTATGGGATTCAATTATTTTGTCTCCGTTCATACCTGATTTAGGGCTTCCTGAGACTGATGAACATATTTACCCGTGTGGTAACCCAATGTATGTTTTTGATGCCGATGAGAATATTTATACATGTGTTCGCTTTGTTGATTATTCACTTAGGGAAAAAGAATCTCGTATTATAGGCAATGTTAGAAATGGCATAGATTACAATAAAATTAGACCACTATTGGCCTTTGATAGAGAATCATGCTATCCAAAACAATGTATAAAGTGCGAGGTGTCTTCTTGTTGCAGGTGGTGTCCTGCTGAAAATTACGATTCATCTGAGACAGGGACTGTGTTTCAGCGTACCACTACTGTGTGTGATTTGCACAAAGCCAATGTGAGAATAAAGAACTATTATTGGAATAAAGTTAATATGTTGAAAAATGAAAGATAAAAAATTAGAATGGTGGAAATATCATTCAAATACGCCTAAAGTAATAACCTTTGTTGTTACTCAAGATTGTCAACTATCTTGTAAATATTGTTATCTCGTTGGTAAAAACCCAAATGGACGAATGTCAATTGAAATAGCTAAAAAGGCGGTCGACTACGTGTTGGACAATCCAAACTTTTTCAATGAAAAGTCTGTTTCATTTGATTTTATTGGTGGAGAGCCATTTCTTGAAATTGATTTAATAGATGAACTATGTGATTATATAAAATTACAGATGTACATTAAACAGCATCCTTGGTTCGATAATTATGCCTTTACATTCTCAACAAATGGCATAAACTATAATAATGAAAAAGTCCAATGTTTTATCAAAAAAAATATTAAACATATTCAGATAGGTATTACAATAGATGGGACCAAACACAAGCATGACATTAATAGGATATACAAAAATAGTGGAGCTGGTTCCTATAATGATGTTGTCAAAAATATACCTCTTTGGTTACAGCAATTCCCTAAAGCAAATACAAAGGTCACATTAAGTAGCGAAGACTTGCCTTATGTTTGTGAAAGTGTTCTGCATTTATTTGAGTTGGGAATTCATCAAGTATTTATGAACTGCGTTTATGAAGATGTTTGGAATGAGGGGGATGATATAATATTAGAAAAACAACTTATAGAACTTGCAGATAAAATCATTGAGAATGAGCTATATATAGATTACTCATGTTCCATTTTTGACGAAAAAATAGGAAAGCCTAATAAAGATAACCAAAATTGGTGTGGCTCTGGGAAGATGATGGCAATTGATTTCGCAGGGAATTTTTATCCATGTAATCGATTCTTAGACTTCTCTCTTCGTGATAAAAAACCAAGAGTATTAGGGAATATTCATAGTGGTATTGACCCAAACAAACTAAGACCATTTATTACACTTGATGTTGCGAGTCAAAGTCCAGATCAATGTTTGACGTGTGATGTTGCTAAGGGGTGCTCTTGGTGTCAAGGCGAAAACTATGATTCGGCTCAAACAGACACTATTTACGAACGCTCAATCGCTGTGTGTAAAATGCATAAGGCGAGAGTTCGAGCCAATAACTATTATTGGAATAAACTGTACATGCATATACAAGAAGGAGGAAGAGAATATTTTAACAAAAATAATGTTGCACAATCATGCTAAAATACTTAGTAATATTATTGGATGACACTTCTACATCTTATTGTCATTACGATGTAGAAGATAGAGAGAAGAATTTAATTCCTTTGAATGTTCTAAAGGAAGGAGTATTGTATGCTATGAAGAATAATTTGAAAATACAATATATTCTTCCCAGTTATACGCTTCCTCAAGATTATATTGAAGCTATGGAGTCTATGTTTCACGACAAAATTGGTCCAATTGGACAGGAACTTCCATTATCTGCAATAGTAATAAATGGTCTTAAATCAATAAATACCAATATGATGGATGGTTCTATGCAATATGTAATTAGAACTACCATTAGTGATTTCTTTGAGAATTATGGTATTCTTAAAGAATTATTCACGCTTGGTATCAGTGCTAATATAGTATTTGTAGATGTAGCGTCATTTACAGAAGATAAAATTGAGGTTTATCGAACAGTTCTTGCTGAATTAGTTAATAGTGTTGAGTCTTCAATTTTTAAGGGAAATAACATAAATACCAATCTTATAACAGATAGAATCGCTCTTGATAATATGAATAATTGTGGAGCAGGAGATACAAGTATTACTCTTGCTCCAAATGGTAAGTTTTACCCTTGCCCTGCATTTTATTACGATGATAATCAATATTATATCATTGGCGACATTGAAAATGGACTGGAAATTAAAAATAACACTTTGTATAAGGTAGAATATGCTCCATTATGTAAGCGATGTGATGCCTATCAATGTAAGCGGTGTGTCTGGCTGAACAAAAAATTAACCTATGAGATTAATACGCCATCACGTCAACAATGTGTAATGTCACATTTAGAAAGAGAAGCTGGGGCAACTTTACTAGATAGATTTCACAAACATAATATTCTACTTAACAAAACCATTGAGAAGATAGATTATATTGACCCTTTTGACAATTACAAATAATATGAAAAAAATTGTAGGAAAAGTAGCTGAAGATGAAAAAAATAGCATCCGGACTATCTATAATCACAAAAATTCCTTAGAAGAGTTGATACTTGTTCTGAAGGATGATGATGAAGTTTACAAGAAAGTCCTTTCAGACCTTAATGACACAAACCAAAAATATCAAGAATGGTGGGATACCATGTCCCAAAAATATCAATGGGAGAAAACGAAAAACGGTCGTTGGCAAATCAATTTTGACACTTGTGAAATTTACTTAATTGATAACGATTAATAATATGATAGGAACAACTGAATTAGTACTATTGGGTGGATTAGCATTATTGCTGTTTGGAGGCAAGAAGCTTCCAGAAATGATGCGTGGACTTGGGCAAGGTGTCAAGGAGTTCAGGAAAGGGGTGAAAGATATTTCTGAACCAGAAAAGACAGAGGCCTCTAATCATACTTCAGATAATCCTATTGAAGGACAAATAGATAATAACGCAGAAGATGAACAAAGCGACACAATTGATGATGGCAAAACAAAAGAATGACAATCTTCTTACTTATGGTGGTCATCTTGAGGTTCTGCGCAAGATGTTGTTTAAGGTACTTGGGGTGAGCATTATATTCGCAATTATTATATTCTGCTATAAGGATATAACATGGGATTTATTACTCGCTCCAAGTGATTATGATTTTATTACCTATCGGTGGATTGAGGATTTCATTCATTTGTTGGGCATACAAGGGTTCCATTTTGAGAAGTTTGAAGTAGAACTAATTGCAACAGACCTATCAAGCCAATTTATGGCTCATATAACTACTGCTATTTGTTTGGGATTATTGTGTGCCTCCCCATACATATTATTTGAGTTATTTCGGTTTATACTGCCAGCTCTCCACGACAATGAGCGCAGATACTCCTTGCAAGTGGCGATAATCATATATGCACTCTTTATTGTCGGCGTGCTAATGAGCTACTATGTGATATTCCCTATATCATTCAGATTCTTGGGCACTTACAACGTAGCAGAAAAGGTAAGTAGCATGATCACTCTAAACTCTTATATCTCAACATTTACTTCGCTTACGATTGTTATGGGCGTAGTATTTCAACTACCAGTATTAATATGGATTTTGGCAAAAATGGGAATTGTAAGCAGTGAAATTTTATCGAAGTATAGGAAGTATGCAGTATTCATAATTACAGCGATTTCGGCTATTATTACCCCGCCAGATATTATGACTTGTATTCTTGTAACACTGCCTCTATATGCTCTATATGAGTGTAGTATATGGATAGCGAGAAGAGTGAGTAAACGTGAATAACCATTTTGACAACAACACTTAATATAATATAAATTATGATTTTTGATTATACAATAAAGTTCTCTGATTTAGTACATCTGTTAACACTTATAACTGCTGTTTTCGGTGGTTTATTTGCTCTTTATAAATGGAATAAAAATATGCGTATTAAGCGAGGTGATTATATTAAAGGACTTATAGAAATTAAAAACAATGAGTGGATTCTAGAAACATTTACTCTTTTCGATTATGATATAGAATGGTATAATTCACAATTTCATGGGAGTGAACTTGAGAATAAGATTGATTATACACTTACATATTTTGATTTTATTTGTTACTTGAATGATAGAGGAGTTTTTGACGAAGAAACATTTATGCTGTTTAAATACCAGATAGATAGTATAGTCAAGAATAAACAAATTCATAATTATTTTTATAATCTATACCATTACTCTCAGAATAATGGGTTGGCAACTTCATACTATTATCTTTTAAAATATGCATTAAAGAATAAATGCATTGATGATTCTTTTATGGATAAAGCAAGCCATATGGCTAACAAGTTATATAACCAATATTTAAATTGGTGATTTATTTGTAAACAGCTTCATAAGGAAAAGCGTGTAAATTATACGCAATTTGTATGTCCTAAAATAAGAGCTTGTCCAACAAGTTGTGGACAGGCTTATTTTTTTTGTGAGTTTTTGAAAACTCTTTTATATATGTGAATTCCCCGAGGGAAAAAATCCTTAGACAGGTCCTGTTCTTTGATTGTATAATTCAAATGATATGCCTTTGGGCTTTGCTGAGATATATGCCGTTCTTTAAGACTAATGATATTTAACCATTTTCTTAAAGTGAACTATATGGTTAATTGTGAGATATTATTATAGAATAGTTTTCATATTTCTACTTTGACAAGCTTGGATTTGTCACAAATTAATAAATATACATAACATATTTGATATAACCCTTTCATAAAATGTGTGTGTCAGGATTTTTACTAATAATTTATATTATATTGCATACTGAAATTACAATTAATTAACTTATACAACTGCATTTAGCCACATTTTTAAAGTAAAATGTTTGCAATAGTTGATAATCAAAATCGGACTATTTTATGAAAAGGATTTCATTCATATTTCTTAGCATGCTACTTTTACTCCAATCTTGTTCGGATATTAGTAGGAATTTAAGTCTTGCAGAAGATTTAATGATAGAACGTCCAGATTCTTCTCTTATGATATTGGATGAAATTGACTATCGTCAAATTGGCTCTCGTAAAAACATGGCTAAATATGCGCTTTTATATACTCAAGCGAAGGATAAGAACTATATTGATGAAACTGATATGTCGCTTATAAGTAACGCCAAAGCGTATTATGAGGATTCAGATGACATTAAATCCAAGTTCTTATCATATTATTATTACGGTCGTGTTTTATGTAACAATAAAGATTTTGCCGAAGCAATGATTGTATATACACAGGCAGAAGAGATGTTAGAAGAATTAGATGATAACTATTTAGCAGGTTTATTATATACCCAGATAGGTAATATTTATCGTGATTATTATTACTATAACAAATGTTTAGATGCTTTTCTGCTAGCTTATCGTTATTATTCAATAGCCGAATTGAAATCACATATGGCATATGCTTTATTAGACATAGGTATTGCTTATTGGAATATTGAGGACATACGTAATGCTGAACATTATATTATTAGAGCCCTAGAATCAGCGATAGAACTTAAAGACGAACACCTTGAGAAAGTATGCTATGAGAATCTTATAGTGTTATATGATAAAGTTGGCGAAATTAGCAAATGTGGGAATAAGATTGATGAGTATGCTTTAAGATTTAATACGAAATTATTATCTCCTAAATCTTTAGCGTCGATTGCAAGCTATGGTGCAAAAATTGGACGAACTGAGCATGTGGATGATTATCTGAGAAGTGCATGGGGAAGAACTTACAATACATCTGATTCTATTGCTCTTTTCTTCCAGTCTGCTAATATAATGAAAACTATGGGACAGACAGAAGAAGCTTTACGTTATTTTAAGGAGGGAATCATTGTCCAAAACAGACAATTACATCAGGCTATACAACAACCAATTTTATCAACCCAGAATAAGTACTTTCAACATCAAGCAGAATACAACTCCTATCGTCTACATAAGAATAAGCAAATCTATCTAATTTTAACCATTACTTTGTTACTAATTCTATTAATTATATCAATGTACATACGGCATCGTTTTATAATTAAGGAAACAGAAATTAGTAAATATATTGATCTTGCATCAGAATTACAATCAGCCATTCAAGATAAAGATATAAGATTGTCTGAAATTTCTGTTCGTGAAGAAGCAAACAACACCATGATAACTGAAATGCATTCACATATTGCAGAGTTATTTCATAAGCAATATGAATTATTAGATAAATTAAGTAATACATATTATGAGACGCATGGGTTCAGTAGGGAGAAGGATAGTATATATGAACAAGTAAAATCTGAAATTAATAAATTTGCGAATGATAAAAGATCTATTATACAATTGGAGAAGATAGTCAATACATACAAACGAAATGTAATCCATATAATTCGAGAAGAAATTCCAAATATTTCAGAGCGTGATATTAAGTTACTTTGTTATATCTATGCAGGTTTTTCAGCTAAGAGTATTAGTATTTTTATTGGCGAAACCACAGGAAATATTCTTACTCGAAAATATCGTTTACGTTCGAAAATCGTTAGATTAAATACGCCAAGTATAAATATTATGCTTCAAGAAATGCCATAATATCCCTTATTTGCATCACACATGCAAATTGCAATGGGGGGGGTAATTAATTGATTTACAGCAAGATACAAATCCAGCATAGAGGGTGTGAGATTTTAAAAATCTCACACCCTCTATATTTACCTGAAATTCAACGACTTAAATAAGCTGTATGTAATGCGGATAATTGGGCTGTTTTAATCGTATTTGGAATATCGCACATTACTTTTGCAGTGAAAACCATTTTAAACTTTTTTAATATGAAAAGACTTACATTATTGTTATTATCAATTTTGAGTGTTACAACTGGATTTTCAATTGAGCAATTATCATCAGAAGAACATGTGACCCAAGTAACGCTACAAGGTATCACTACAAAGCAACCTCGTAGTGGTACAGTCTCAAATGTAAATTGCTATTACTATGATGGGAGATTATATGTGGAGTTCTATCAATATGTGGAAGATGTAAATATCTCTGTAATGTCCTTTGCAACAGGAGAGCTATACGAAATCCACAATACAGAATGTAATCAATCACTTTATTTGGATGTCCCACGCACTTCTGGTGAATATTATGTGGAAATTGAATTTGACTCTTCAATATTGTATGGTTACTATCGATTATAGAGTTCTGTTTTGATTGTAATAATTTAGAATCTTATAAATCCGGAAATATAAGTTCAGACCACCCTGAACAAAGGAGCGAATGCCGAAAAGCTTATAGAGTAGGCAACATTTAATACTTGAAGATTATGAAGGTTATTAGTATTTCTAATCAGAAGTTTGGTAAGGATGCAATGGTTGCATCTGCCGCAGGTTGTTGCTGTTGCTGCTGCTGTAATTGTAACTGCAGTACCGATGAATCTACGACTGTTGTTGTCGTTGGTGACAATACAACTATCCAGCCATAGATTTAGCATGAGCTAGATTTATTGGACATTGTCCACAGTAATAATTTTACTGAATATAATTAACCAAAGTGCGCAGGTATCTGCGCACTTATTAAAACTATTAAGTATGCTGGCAAATTACGATATATTCAAAGACGAAGATAATAATTGCTACCAAATTAGATCTAAAACATCAACATTTGTTGTCGTTTTCGATGAAGAGGTATCCGAAAAGATATTTTTGAAGATTGTGGAAATGTCCTCAAATGGCAAAAGTTCAGATTTGCAAAAAATACGAAAAGAACTATCAACTGAATTTGGAGACGAGAAAGTTTTATCTGTTTTGCACAATTTAAGAGAGGTCGGATTAATTCCTGATGACATTCCTTCTTTTAGGAATGCCCACTCCATAGAATATAGGAATATCGGCGATACATCATTAGCAATAATTGGCAATGGAGAACTTACTAGTTCACTCAAAATGGTTTGTGAAACAACACGATTTAAGGTTTGTTCCTTCTTTGATTACAAAGAAGTTGAATCAGAAGAGAATGTTATCTCTGTTTTTAATAGCCATGACTTCATTATTGTTGATGCTAACCAATGGTCTCCATTTCATTTGGAATTAATTAATAAGATAGCAGTTAAGTTAAATAAACCTTGGTTACATATTTCGGGTATAAATGAAGGCTATATAGAAATTGGACCGTTATTTTATGGGAAAGAAACAGGCTGCTATAATTGTTTGATATCAAGAATCAAGAGTAATCATGCTCATCCGAAGTATCTAACATCTTATGAGAATTATCTTAGAGATCTAAAGCGACCTTCTGCATCTGCAAACATGTCCCATAATATCATTATATATTCATTGATTGCGAATTTGGCTATTTATGAAGTAATCAAATATATTGAGGGGTGGGCTTTGCCGATGACATGGCAGAGTATTATCAAAATGAATCTATATAATTACGATTCTTCTATTCATATACTGTTAAAAAAACCACTATGTGAGGTATGTAAACCTGAAATCAGATACAACCCATCACCATGGCTAGATAAGGTAACCTTAAAATAGATAATAAATGGATTATTCTCGTATAAATAAATGTCTCAATGCTGTATCTAACGATTTAGGCATTCTATATCATTTGGTTTCATCTCCGAACTGTGCACAAGATCCTAAAATTCATGGTTATGGTATATGGCCATGTAATACTGAATATATCGGACCTGAAAAATTTGAAGGACGTAGTTCTGGATGTGGATATGACATAGAAGGATGCTTATTATCAACTATTGGGGAGTCTGCAGAAAGATACGCCCCTACATTCTATGATAGTGCAGAACTAATATATTCATCATATGATGAACTGTCTAAACATAGATCAGCTATACATCCAAAGCAAATTGCATTATTTCATGATAAGCAATTTAGTAGCAATGAGTCTCAAAGGTTGAAGAAACTCACCACAGACTTGGAACTATCGTGGGTGCCAACTTTAGATCTGGTAAACGACAGGAAAGTAACCTATATCCCAGCCCAGCTAATTTATCTTCCATTTACTCGTGATAAGCAATGGATAACATTTAATACATCAACAGGATTGGCAGCACATACCAATTACTATAAAGCGATATTGAATGCTATATTTGAATGTGTTGAACGTGATTCATTTGTCCTAACATGGATGCAAAAAATTGTATCCCCCAAAATAGTAATTTCGGATGAGATTCAACAGTATATAGATGAGAAATTTAAAGCCAAATATGAATGGCATTTCTTTGATATAACTTATGATTTGGGTATTCCAACTGCTTTTGGAATTTGTTTTGGAGAATCTGACTATGGTAGGTTTGTAGCAGTAGGCTCATCAACACGAGCAACAATTGGAGATGCATTAAAGAAAGTTATACTGGAAATTGGACAAACTGCGCCATACTTTAGGTATGTTTTGGGTAAAAAGAAAGATGAGAAATGGAATCCCTCTGATGATTTTTCAACAATCAGAAATTTTGAAGATCATTCAGCATTCTATCTAAAGAGACAAGATTTGTGGCATGTTTTTGACGCATGGAGAAAGGCAGTACCTACGAAACATATAGACTTTCATCAGAGTCAGAAATTGAGTGATATTCAACAGATTTTGAAATGCTTAACAGTGTTTAAGGATAAGGGATACAATGTTTTATTTAAAGATCTGACTACACCAGACATTCGTCAGTTTGGTTATTACAGTATAAAAATATATATCCCTCAGCTAATACAAATGGGCGGTTCTTACTCTTGGTATTTCCTTGGAAGTGAAAGATTATACACTGTTCCAAAACAATTTGGATATGAGTGTCATGAGTTTGAGGATTTGAATAAGTACCCACATCCATTCCCTTAATGTGCTGTATAATAACTAAAATGAATTAAACTATGAATACTAAATTACAAAAAAAACTTTCAAAACTAGATGCAACGATATTTGGTGAGAAGAATATTGAGGATTCTATAGCAATGCTTTATCATGAGAACTCTAAATTTAATAAATATAAATTAAGAAAAGATGGGCAACAAATAGAGGCTTTTAACAGTCCTTATATTATAGCTAAAGCCGCTCAGCCGTATAAAATCTATCCGGCCAATCCATCCATTGATTTAGGAATATATCAGATGGCTCCAAAGAAAAGCCTTTATGATATTCTAAACCAAAGAAGATCTCTTAGACATTATGATGAGAATTATAAAATTTCACTGAATGAAATAGCATACATTCTATACAATTCTTATGGCGTGACAAAGACATTCAAAATTGCCGAATCGATTGGTGTTGAAGGAAGTTGGGGGTTAAGGAATGTTCCTTCTGCAGGTGGTTTATATCCTTTAGAACTATATATAGTTATTTTAAAAGGACATGTAAATCCAGGTATATATCATTATCGTACAGATACTAATGCCTTAGAATTAATATCAGAGGGAGATTTTCTTGATTATTTACGTGATAACATGCAGTGTGAACCATATGTAAATATTTCAGCAGCATCGGCAGTTATATTTTCTACTGGAATATTTGAAAGAGTCGCCATTAAATATGGAGATAGAGCATATAGATTTTTAATTCAAGAATCTGGGATTGTGGGACAAACGATAACATTATTGGCTGAATCTATCGGATTAGGATCATGTTGGATAGGAGCTTATATTGACGATAAAATTAATGAGTTGTTGGGTGTTGATGGTGTGTATGAAACCGTAAACAATGTCATCGTTATTGGAAAACAAAGGTAAATTATGGATAATCTTATTACAATTAATGATGTCTCTTATATTCGAAACGAAAGAAAAATATTAAATGGTATTAGTTTCAATATAAATAGAGGAGATAAAATAGCCTTGCTCGGCAATAATGGTGCTGGTAAAACAACTTTAATTGATATTATTACACAGGATATTAAGCCGACTGTGGGAGAAGTATGTTATGGTTATACTTCAATTTTCCCAAAGGGGGAAATCGGTGTTTTATATGGTTGTTTGCCGTTATTACCATATTTGAGAGTATATGAGCAAATCAAGTATTATGCTGCAATATACAAAAGAAACTATAAAAATATAAAGGAAACATATTATAAACAATTAGGAATAGACAAAATCCAGAATTCATTTATATATCAATTATCTCAAGGAGAAAGACAAAAACTAGGATTATTAATTTCTATTATTAACAATCCTGGCATTCTTATTTGGGATGAACCATTTAGCAATCTTGACCCAACTATTATAGATACTTTCTGGAATATAGTAAATACTGACGATAAGACAATATTCTATTCTACTCATAATTGGGAGGATGCTATAAATAAATCCACCAAAGTTTGTCTATTATATGAAGGACAATTATTGGAAGGGCCTGTATCTCCAACAGAGTTATTATTAAATTTCCCAAAGCAAAACATTCTTGTTGTTGGTATAGACGACTCTATATCTACTGCTTTAAAAGATTATGAGTATTACGAATTAGATGGTTGTTACTATATTTTATGGAGTCCATCAGATTCTATAATATCTGACATTTCTAATTTTACTAATAATTTTTCTGTAAAAAAGATTAGTCTTATAGATTATTATAGGTATAAAACATCAAAAATGAGAAAGTTATGATAAAGGTATTTGGCAATCTTGTGTATTATAGAATTATAGAATATTTACATGTTAAGCAAGCTGTATTCTTTTCTATAATTTTCCCAATATTCTTATTTGTGATAATGGCTTCACTATGGGGAGATACCAATATGTATTATTCAAATTTTATTTTGACAGGTGTTATTGGTATGACTATAGCCAGTGAGGGAATTTTTTCAATAGGACAAAGTACAAAAAGGTTCTATATGACAGGAATGATCAAGTATATAAGAAAGATGCCTTTTAGCGTATTGTTCTATATGGCCAGTATTGTTGTCGCCAAAATAATCAACTTGATTTTTATAATTACCTTAATGTGTGCTGTAGGCATTATATTTTTTGATTGCACATTATCATCTACTGACATAATCAATGTTATGATTGGATTATTGATTGGTCTGACAATGTTTTCTTTTATTGGCTTGGTACTATATTTTATAAATATAAGGATTGAATCTGAAAAAAGTCTAGTTCATATAATATATTTATTAATCATTTTTGTAAGCAATGTGTTTTACTCCGTCGGTGATCTTAGTCCTACAATAAATATGCTGGGAAATATATTACCTCTCAATAGGATATTGGATATTATGAGAAATGGTGAATATAGTTGGACAATATTACCTTGGATTATTTTTCCTATGGTAGCATTTATAGTGCTTATCAAAAAAGTTGAAACAAAAAGATAGACATGATGAACATCTTGATATTCGTACTATTTTCCTTCGCAATTCTTTTTATGCATGAAGTGGGTCATTATATAATCCTCAAAATGTTTAAAATAAGGATATATAAGGTGGGTGTTTCATGCACTCCGTTGCCTCATTTCTATATTAGATATTATTGGCCAAGAAGTGTCGTGAAGAATTATATAATCATTTTCTCAGGGTCGATTGTAACTTTGTTAGGTTTTTTGACTTTATGTCTAATAGGAATAAATCACAATATTACGCTTCTGCTATTAATTGCGTATTATATACAGTTTATTTACGAAACAAATCCATTTCATTCTGATTTTCTGTTTGCCTCAGTAGTATGGAAAAATCATATTACAGCCTTCAATTACCATAAGGTGGATTTTCGTTCTCAGATAAAGAGTTATATGTTTAGTAATATGTGGTATATACACTTTGTCTTATGGAGCATTTTAACAATTTTCTTGATTAAGCAGATGAATTTAGAGTTGATATAGTCATAGTATCGTAGTTATCCCAAAGTTCAGAGATTCCTCAAATTACACGCATATATAAAAAATATATCAATATATTTTGTGGATAAAAAATGTAGTAGTATATTTGCACTATACAAGTTGTTTAATACATAAAGAATACTATTCTATGAGAAATGATTCAATGATTAACGAACTATTGAATGCATGGGAAGAAACCTACAAAAAGGGGCAACTTACTTTCTGGGTATTTCTAGCATTGAAAGACAGTAATAAGTGTGTAGAGGATATAAAAGAGTTTGTTGAAAAGATGTCAGATGGCTCAATGTCGTGCGAGGAACAGAGTCTTTATAGAAATCTTCGAAAATTTCAGCATTTAGAGATTGTTGCGTATGACAGTAAACGAGTTAGTAAAGGACCAGATAGGAAATATTATTATCTGACCGATATTGGCAAAGAATTATTCAAACGTTTCGTGGAGCGAAACATACTGATATTTACAAAAGAATCTATTAATAATTTATTAAATAAGTAAAGGTATGAGAATATTCACATTAAGATTAGGACAATTTGCTATTTGTGCACTGTTTGCGACAATTCTATTCAGATATATTCTTAGCTTATGTATCGGAATGAATAGTTGGACTATGTCAATATTGTGCTCAATAGTTTATTTCTGTAGCATGTTCCTTTGTGGATGGCTTTTTGGGAAAAAAGATTCTGTAGATAATGGTATTCATGATATTGGTTTTAGGTTTCATGCTGTCACGTACATATTGTGTATTAGCATGAGTTACTTGGCATATCACATTGGATGGAATACTGAAAACTTAAACTCTATCACGATTACTGCAATAACCTGGGGGATTGTACTGTTTGTACATTTTATACTCTTTCTTATAGAACAAAGAAAGACCATTAAGGGGTATGTGAAAGATGATATATTTGAATGATAACTCTTCGATTGTAATTTCAAATTAGTGATATATTAACCAATAAAATTATACAATATGAGAACTTTAATATTATTCTTATTGACATTGATGTTGTCATCTCAAGTTTCGTTTGCTTCAACTATTGATATGTTTTTAATGTCAAATGATCATGAGATACAAACACAATCAAACATTCAGGATAGAATAATGAATGCTTTTATGAATTCATTTGTAGTCCAGAATAATTCAGAGATGGTTGCGTTGATTGATGAAATATCATCCTCATATGACAATAGTAAAAATACTATATTTTTATATTGGAAAGGCTATGCCTATTATTACAATAGCATTATATTTCTAAAAACGAATGATAAGAAGAAGGCCCAGGAAGAATTGAACAAGGGTATAAAAGCGATAGAATCTATAAAGACAAAGAACTCTGAAGATTACGCTCTATTATCAATGCTCTATAGTTTTTCTTGTCAATTTCTCGGTTTCCCTGATGTTATCAAAGCATCAAAGCAGGCCACTAATTGTATAGATAAGTCTTTGAAGTTAGATGAAAATAATTTAAGAGCATATTATGTATTGGCAAATAATGATTATTACACTCCAGAAACATATGGTGGAGGAAACAATGTTGAAGAGAATTTATTAAAAGCCATTTCGCTACCACCTCAAAAAATTAATAATCCATATTTACCTTCATGGGGAAGACAAGAAAGCTTTGAACTATTAACAAGTTTTTATCTAAAGAAAAAAGATAAAGAAAACGCTAGAAAATACATTGAATTAGGTCTTGCTGAATACCCTGATAGCTATACCTTAAAATATAATAAAAGTAAATTGTAAAATATCGCCCATCTATACATACAC
>JAEIGA010008218.1_pt1 | contig 15808 bp, 21 predicted proteins | sample 9270691 | NCBI WGS metagenome assembly JAEIGA01 (sample SAMN17057246, study PRJNA624740) | gut metagenome | biome: biome; isolation source: fecal sample | host: Bos grunniens | place: China: Xizang | collected 2019
ACGTTTATTTGTCAATGTAGTTATGGAAAATATGATATCGATACCAGAAAGCAGATATATTGAGCTTCTCGAAATAGAAAAGAAATATAATGGTGATAGTGATATTAGCGAAGTGTTTAATAAAAACAGTTTATCCGCAATCTATATTGAACTTAATAGTGTAGTACAGGCAGGATTATCTATAAGTAATAATGAGAGTAATGATTCTGTTTGGAGAAGAATTTATGATAGAGTATTTGGTAAACGTAAAATATCTGGAAAATGGAGAGAGTTGGTGCCAGACTTTTCATGGTATGATCCTGATGCGTCTTATTATGATGATGTTATGGCATTCTATCATGCAGTACAGGATTATTGCGAACTACATAAAATAATTTAGAATAGTTTTCATATTTGTTCATATTTGCTAATATGGTTTAGTCGAGAGATTAAGCCATATTTTTTATTTTTATACATATTAATATATAAATAAATTTATGAAGTCATTAAATACCTATTCAAAAAGTAAAAACACATATTTTACTTCATTAACATCAAGAATCGATTCACCAGTTCAACATGGTGTAGAGCTTCTTATTAAAGAACATGGAAAAAATATTGATTCAATATTATATAAGCTTGATGTTCATTCTTCTCGAATAAAAAATGCAAATTATATTCTTGAAGCTGATCAAGATGTTCTTTTTGATATTGACGAACAGTATGCAATTCGCGATATTTTTGTTAACATTTGTGAAGAATATGAAGCATCATTATATAGAGAATTTTGTTTTGAAAATAATTTAGATATCGATTTAAACATCATAAATGAAGGTTTAAAAGATACATTCAATAAGATTAAAACATTTATTAAAGATAAAAGTAATGTAGTAAAAGCTAAACTTAATGAACTTTCAGATAAGATTAAAGGTATTAAGGAATTTATTGCAGAAGTTATAAAGAATGGAATTGAATCAGTAAAGAAATTATTGGAAAAATTTGAAGAATTAATGATTAGAATTGCTGAATCTATTAAATCAATGATTGATAAGTTGACAAATAGAAATGCAGATAGTTATAAAGATTTTTATTTAGATGGCTGTAAAACGGCGCTTACTGAAGAATTAAAAACCAAAGAGATTCAAAATCAATATGAATCACTTCAGAATAAACTTTTATCAGGACAACAAATTTTTACCGAAAACGAATATGAAGATTCTATTGATGCAAAATCTGGAAGTAAATCGTTAAAAGATAATATTGCAGTTAAAATACTTTTGCAGTTTGCTATACATTGGTTCCTCACTAAAGGCGTAGCATTAATTGCTACTATTGCTATTCCTGGGTTCGGTTATCCTATTGCTACACTATGGTTACCCGTTGCTAATTTACTTTGGGCATCTATTTCGGGATTTAAGACAATAAAGCAAATTATAAAGCAGGTTTTCTTAACAAACGAATTTAAAGAATTACCAACTAAAAAGAAAATACTTACAGTAGTTTTATGGCTAGTATCGCTTGGTTTAACGGCTTATTCTTTGATGGGTATTGTTGGTGAATTTAAAGGTATTTTACAGCATTTTGCAGATGGAGGAACCCTTAAAAACTTAATGTCATCAGAAGCTGTACGCGAATTAGCTAATAAAGTTAATGATTTCTGGAAATCGCTTGGAGGCAAAGGATTTAAAAATGTTGAAGCTATGAACGAAAAAGTTATGGAATTTGGTGGAGCAGGTCTTAATGGACGAGTAGAAAAAACAGAAACAACAACTACTACTAATACAGCTAAAATAGGGGAAGATGGAGAAAGACTTTGTAAAGAGTTTGGTCAGCAAGACTTTAATGGCAAATCCATGAACGGTGTAGATTGGTTTAAATCTAGGGGATTACCCCAATCTGAATTAGATTCATTAAAAGATAATGATATCGTTACAATAGTAGCAGACGGACATTACGCATCAGGCGCAAACAGTTGGTCTAAAGGGCTTGAGTCGATTTCAGATGGTACCGTAAAGGTCGAAAAGGGATTTAATGAATTATTAAATAATGCAAATAATAATGCAGGATCTATATCTGTATTAAAAATGCCATATAAAGATTATCTTAAAGCTGTTGAACAAGGTGTAATGGGCCAAAATAACCATAATGCAATTATCGGAGCGGTTAAGGCAACGACAGAAACTGTGTCTAATACAGTTTTAGGTTTTATTGGTCGTAATCTTGGTTTTTCTGGTCTTATGCCTATCGTTCAAAAATATATGAAGGGTGGATTTAAAGTACGTTTAGGAAGTAATAGAACTGGAAACCATTTATATAATGTTCCTGATGAATCATATGTAGAAGAAGTTCCATATAATAAATTTATGAAAGATTTTTCTAAGTTAAATCCAAAAGCTACAGCAGAAATGAAAAAATATGTTGATGCAAATATTAAATTAGCTGAGGACTATAAAGCTGAAATTGAAAAATCAAATAACTTAAAACGAGAAGATAAAAAGAAAATTAAAAAGCTTACAGATTTTATTGAACAATTTAAAGAAGGTAAGTCGGAAATGAAAATAATAGTATTCTGTACAGATGACAAATTTGCGGATATGTCAGAAAACGAATCTAATGAAAACCCAACAAACGAATCATTAGATTTTGATTCACTTATGATGGAAGGAATATTCGATTTCTTTAAGAGAAATAAAGACAAAGACAATAACCCTGACGATAAGAAGTCTGAAGATAAGAAACCTGAAGATAAAAAGTCTGAAGATAAGAAACCTGATAATAAGAAATCTGGCGAAAAATATCCATTATTCTTCTTTAATCCTATAACATTGTGTGGAGGTGACTTAACTAGAAGAACAAAAACTAAAGGTCCTAGAGCACATATTTATTTAGCTAAAGGTTTATTATCTAGACTTGAGTTTATTACTGTTAATGGAGGTATGTCAGGTAAAGATATTGTAGAAATGTTTGGTAAATTTATCAGTACTTCGATAAAAGCTAGCTACGAAATGACCGCGGATGTTCCTTGTATTAAGAAAGATGGCGAAAAACAATGGACAGCTAATCCTGAATCTAAGAATAAAGGTAAAGAACGCATGGATTTTGGTGGATTCACTAATGAACAAATTGCTACATTCTTAAATAATCCTGATAAGGTTACAGATTTCTTAGGAGGTCAGCATGCTACTGATACAATTTCTGGAGGTAAACACCAATATATCGAACAGGATGATGAAGAAAGGAAAGAACATAATGAAGCGGTAAAGAAACAGTTTAAAGACTTACTTTCTAACAATGATGAACTTAAAACATTCATTAAAGAAAAATGTGATACGGTATTTAAAACACTTTATGATGATGAAGGCAAATTACGTGAAGAAGCGTTTAAAAAATTAGTTCCATCATTAATGCGTATCGAAAATACTTATTTGAATGGAGAAAACAAGAATGGTATATTTAAAAAGATAAAGAATTTATTTAAAAAGAATACCGAAATTGAAGTAGATCCATCAGAGATAATGAAAGTATCTAAGAAGGTTGCATCGATGAGAAAGAAACTAAAATTACAATATACAGCAGAAGGATTTGAATCTGATATTATAGATATTATTTTAGAAGCAAATATCGAAATTATAGAATCTGAATTCGTGGAATGGTGGAAAGAAGATGATGTAAAACAACATATTAATTATTAAAATAAAAGGTGGTTCTTAAGAACCACCTTATTTTTATTGATTTTTTGGGATTAAAACATATCCACAGTCGTCATTTTCGTTCACGGAGCTATCTTTACGATAAATAATATATATTACATGTTCTCCATAATCTATATCGCTAAATTCAACTAATGTATAATTATTTATTGAATTTCCTGATGTTTGATTATCTTGCGTAGTTGCTTTAATATCGTTTGGGTTGCTATTTAGCGAATGGTTATCTATAGGTTTATCTAATTTCGAAACCATTACATAATCATAACTAGATTCCGCATAACTTCTAATATATAATTTAAAGTTTGAATAACCGACTATAGTAATCATCATTTCAGCATATGAGTCGTCGACACCTTTATTGCTATAACTTTCATAAACGCCATCATATAATGATGTATTAGGATTGCTTAATGTTGTTGAAAGTTGCCATGCATTATTTAAATTAATTGTATATTGAGCCTCTGGCCTAAACACACAATCACCTGTACTTTTATCATATATTACATATGGTTTATTATCATCCGTTAATTGATTTTGTAATTCTTGTAATTCTGTATCATTTTCTACATTAAATAAATGTTTATGATTGTTTAAATCTATTGCCATAATTATTAATCAATATTTTTTATTCTAAAGAAATATTTGAAGTCTTTAAAGTTTGTTAATTGAACTCCATATACCCAACTATTTTCAAACCATTTTCCATCTCCAGCATAAATTCCACAATGGTTATTCTTTGTTGAATCATTAAGTACACCAATATCTCCTGGTTTTAAATCCTTGATATCTATTTGTTCATGTGGGTCACTTTCTTTCATTGTGAAATAATCTACACACATCTTAGGTAGATCTATTCCCAGGGTGTCCCTAAATACTCTAGCTACATAACCCGAACAATCAAGACCATCTTCTATACTATGTTTACCATGCATCTTATATTGAGTACCAGGTGTAAAATCTAAACACGCATTAAGAAGTTTTAATCTATTATCTGAAAGACCTGCCCATGTTGCAGTACATTTTAATACAGCTTCCCCATCATAATTTACATATGCATGAGTATGTTTAGCATAATCTGCCCACCAGTTTTCGGGGTCTTTATTTTCTTTAAACCATTTATCAATCTTCTCTAATATAAGAACAAACATATTCTTCTTAATCTGTTGAGAAATACCTTGTACTCCTGGAGATGAGTTGTATTCAATAACGACATTAGAACCATCTTCACAGTCCATTAAGTCAACGCCAACCCAACGGCAACCGCTTAATTTAGCAGTATCTATAATGATTTCTTTTTGTTCATCGGTAAGATCTATTTCATTTGTTGTGGCACCTAAAGAAACATTACTTCTAAAATCTTTATCAATCTTATTACGTTTCATACATGCAACAATCTCATATTTCTTACCATCTACAGAGAATGCATGTGCTCTAATATCTCCTGTATTCTTTTTGAATTGTTGTATAATAAGTTCACGGTTTTTGTCTACTTCAAAAATAGCTTGAAGAATTGCTTCAATTTCAGAATGATTACAAATGAATACCCCAATACCTAACGAACCACCTAAAATCTTAACAACATATTTACGTTCTCCGTCTTCATTATTTACATTTTCATTAGATGGATATAAAGTATCTAAAAGTTTCCAGAATGAATCTCTTGTTGTTATTTCTTTATTACCATCAAATTGCATAATATTCTTAGTTACAAGAACATAATTAGGTTGAGGTATGTTTTTAGATGAAAGAAGATTAGCAGAAAGAATCTTATCCGATGCTATACGTATTTCATCGAATGTATTAAGCATATAGAATCCCATATATTCAAATGCTCTCATTAGCATTTCGTAATTTGCACCAGGTTCATCATTTGCCTGGCCTTGGAATATAATAGTATCTTTTATATTATCTTTATTAAATGAAACGTGTTCATCTGTTAGTGAATCGTCGACATTAATTACTCCATCCTTAAATACACATTGAACAAATTTTTTGTTGAACCAAATAAGATTGTACTTAAGTTTATGACACGCCACTGTAAGATAGTCTTGATAATTCCAATCTTCTTCTTTAAGTTTCTTTACTTCTTCATATGCAAGTGGTTTTTCACTAGCAACAAAAAAACATACTACGTTTTTAATTTCTAAATTATCACCATTTCTTGTAATTCTTAGCATAACTTAACACATCTTATTTATAGTTTCTAAAAGTGAAGCATAGAATACTTCATTTGATTTTTCTAATTCTTCAGGACTTGTATTTTCTGTCAAAGGGCCTGGTGAACCATTATATTCTACAACAATGGTTTTTCCATTCTTTAATGGCATAAGATCAACACCGCACCACATAAGACCTGAAGCTTTAGCAACGTCTTTTGCTAACTTTGTCTGTTCTGGAGTAAGCTTAATATCGGTAGATAATGAATTACCTAATGAAAGATTAGTTCTAAAATCTTCATCTGATTTATTACGTTTACCAATATTGAATATTTCTTGCTTACCGTTTATCGTAAGAACGTTTACTCTAATATCTCCGCCATCTATTTCACAAAATTCTTGCACTAAAATTTGACATTCCTCATCTATAGCGAAGAAAGCTTGAAGAACTGATGTAATATTAGAATGTGTACAAGTGAAAACACCTTTACCTCCATGTCCGTTCAATATCTTGCATACGAACTTAGTATCATCAGTAAGTTTATTATATAGCTTTTTGAGTTTATCTTGTAACGCTTTATCATCTCCCTTTATAATATCTCTTCCTGATGTTAAAACATACTTAGGTTGTGGTATATCATATTTAGAAAGTAATAATGCGAGAAGATACTTATTATTCGAAACATTAACGAACGCAGGATCATTCATTACGGTAAAACCCATATTTATCATTTCATTTAATAAGAACTGAATATGTGGTTTATAACCTGAACGCACTATAATTAATGTGTTCTTTTTATCTGCTTCTGTAAGTGTAAAATGATATTCCCCGTCATCTACTTTAATTTTATCTTTTTTAATTTCATACCATAATGTAGAAGAATCGGCGTAATCAAATTTCTTAGATACTTTTCTAAGACTTTTAAAACGTGTGTCTCCTAATAAAACAACTCTAGTAACAGTATCATTATTTATATTACGAGTATCTTCATCTATTCTTTTTAATAATGTACTTTTTAAACGTTCAACATCTTCTTTATTTTCATAAAATGATTCTATAAACGTTTCAAGTTCATAATCATAGTTTATATAATGTTCATTAATTAACTCATCAATATTCTTCATAGACAAATTAGTATTCATATATTAAAAATAAACCATCCGTTTCTATATTTAATATATAGTAACTAAAAGTATAATAGTATGAGTAGAACTAGTGTAATATACATCGAATACCGCAAAAATCCAAATTCACCTTGGAGATGGGTTAGACCACTTATGGCAGAAGATGACGTACGTTGGGCCGAAAACGAACCAACATATATGGTAGATGTTTATGGAAATGATAATAAGCAGCCATATAAGTTTGTTTATGAATTGTCTAAGCAAGGTACTATCAGAGATTTATTTAACGATCATAACGTAGAGTTCAACGATAGAGGATTTCCTTCGGATATGTCTGATGAACTCAAATATTTTATTGAAACCCATCCAGATGAGTTTGAAGGTATTTGGGGTAAGTCACACGCGACTGTATCTGAAATATCTGCTGCTCTAGATGTTCAGATTAAGAAATATGAAGGATATAAGCAAGAATATATAGATAAGGAGAACAATATATCTCTTCATGAAAAATTAAATTATATTCTTAAATTTCTTTCAGGTGAAAAGGATTTAGAGCAATTAAAATATTTCATACTAGATGTTGATAATTCTGAACAACGAGATGAAGACAACCCGTATGGATATTCTGAATATATAGATGAATATAATGAATGTATAGAAGATTTTAAATGGGCGAAATCTTTTATAGACGGAATTACACAAATAGTTGATTTTTGTACAAATTCTTGGACAGATGATACCGATATTAGATTAGTATATTTCACCTGTTAGTGTAAAAATTAAATTTCACTTGTTAATTTATGGATTCTTGGATTTTATTTGAAGAGCAAAGACCGGCAAACAGTCAAAGATGCTTAGTATGTTATAAACCTTGGGAAATGGTAATCATATTGACTTATGATGAAAGGTTTGAATGTTGGGATGATGAAGAAGGAGATGATTACTTTTGTGATTTTACTGATGTAGATTTTTGGCGTCCGCTTCCATATTATAGAAGTTGTGATTAAATTTTATTTTTACTTATATGGTTATTAGATTTAACTATTGTCCACCTAATCCAGGGCCAAATAGTAAACCTAGATGCCGATGGTATTCAGATGTTCAAAGTGCTATAGATGCATATGATGGTAAAAGTTCTATTTGGTTAAGGGTTGGTAGTGGAAAATATATAGAGATATCGTATAATAAATTACTTGAATTAGTATAGTTATGAATTTAGTAGAAAAAATTAAACAACATTGGAAAGTTATTTTGATTTGTTTGTTAACAATGATGTGGATGAGTAAATGTACAACATCATGTTCAAGAGGTAAAGAAATAAAAAGACAAGCAAAAGAAATCGCAGTACTTGATAGTACTATTATATCTAAAGATTCTCTCATTAGAGAACTTACGTTTGATATAAATATGAAAGAAGGATTACTTGATGCCGCAGATAAACATTCAGAGAATTTCACATCTATTGCATCGGATAATCAAATAATTCTTGTAAATAAAGTACGCAAACTAACTGGAGAAAATACGAAACTAACAGAGGATAATAAGCGTTTAAATAATTTAGTTAATGAACTTATTAATGAAAAACAAATTCTTCAGGAACAATTAGATACAATACATAGAAAATAATTTAAATATATATAGAGGTATGGTAATAGATATTAATAACACTAACGTTTTGTTTATGCCTATAACATTTTATACTGTTAAAGGTAATGACGATGTAATAGAAAAGATTATACTTGATGGTAAAGAGCTTGATTTACATTCAGATGAAGATTTAGTAAAAGCTATAGACGCTCTTAATGAATCTAAAAAATCTGCAATGTTTTCACCAGATGAAACTAACTGTATAAATGATCTTTTTGGAGTAAATTTTGGAGTTAATGTATCTGCATTATCTGAAAGATTTAATGCTATTACAGAGAATCTCATAAATACTATTGAAACTATGAGAGCTTCAATTAAAACACCAAATAATTGTGATGGTTGCGCTTTAATAGATTTATGTTCAAGCAATAATACAGTAAATGTAATAGAACCAGATTGTGATTTAGGTATTTGTCCTGAACATGGTTGTGCAGATTGTACATTTGATGATGAATACCATGAAGAAACAGAAGCAGAATATGAAGCAAGAAAAGCTTCAGATGCTGTAGAAGCAGTTTCAAATACTAGAACATTTAAGTGGGCACAGAAGTATATGGATGAGGTTATTGATCCTGCTTCAGAACTTAGTGGTCCAGAATATAATACACTTCTTGCTATGTTTACACAGTACGGAGAATGGATTCTTAAACAGTAAAAATATTAATTGATTGAAATGTTAAATCCTTTAACACTTGAACAACAAATAAAAAACGCTTTAGAACAGTATTTACCCCCAGCATTTGAACAGGCAGCAACCGTGTTATTGCCTACCGAAACTGAGGAAGGGAAGGAACTATGTAAAGATTTTGGACAGACCGTTTCAAACATACTTGCTGAACCATTAGCGTCATCATTAGCCGCGGCAATAGATTATTATGTAAAGAATATAACATTTCAAGGAACTATTATAACAACTGGTACACCAGTTATGCAACAAGCTATAATTACACCTGCCCCTAGTCCTGTAGTAGCGGGTGTAATTCCAAACACTTTAAAAGTATTATAAACATTTTTATTCCAGATTTTAAATTTCGAGATATAATATTTCTATATTAAAATTATAGAGATAATACATCTCAATTGAACAAATAATTTACAAATTAATTTTTTAACAGTTATGACAGAAAATTTTGACGACATTTTGGCATTTGACCCAAGTCAGCTTTCAGTAAACAATCCAGTAGAGGCTCCACGTCAGGGTGGAAACAAGAATGTGTACAGACCTCGTCCAGTAGATTCAAAATCAGAGGATGGCGTATATCGTGCACAGATTAAGGTAATTTATAATCCATTTGATCTTCGTAGATCAGTTCTTGAGCAGCAGTCGTATGCTCTTCAGGATGCTACAGGTTGGTTCACCGTAGTTTCATCACTTACAAATAATGATACAAATTGTCCAGTATTTAAGGCTTGGAAGACATGTCATTATTCTAAGGACGTAGTACTTCAGAATCAGGCTAAGTCTAAGGATGATGGTGGTAAGGCTCTCTTTGATAAGAGATATGCTCGTTATGCTACAATTCAGGTTCTTGATGACCCTAATAATCCTGAGCTTAACGGTAAGTATATGTTCTGGAAGCTTCCTAAGGCAGTATGGGAGGTAATCAATCAGAAGCAGTCACCAACTAATCCAGCTAAGGCATCTATTCCAGTTATGGACTTCCTTTTTGGTCGTGCAATCGATATCGAGGTTAAGCCAGGTCCAGGAAAGCCAGGAGATGAGCGTTATACTCGTGAGACATCATATACAGCAGAACTCACAGAGGATGTTGTATCATGCGTAAATCCTGATATGAGTGCTATTCTTACCCCAGCACAGCAGGCAATTCTTGATCAGTATGTTGAGGATATGAAGACCGTTTGGAAGGAGAAGGAACCAACAAAACGTGCTGAACTTAAAGCAACTATCGATGCTTCAGAGAATACACGTACACTCCGTTCATTCTATCGCGAAGTTATTGAAAAGATTAAGACATTCTGTCCAAATCTTGTAGAGGAACTTGGATATAAGGAGTGGTCAGACGACACTAAGACAAGGGTTCAGAATTGGATTAATATCGTTCTTGCAGGTAATGATCCTACCGCAGTTGCCCCAACAGTAGCAAATACAGTAGCCACAACTGCAACTCCAGAGCCAGTATCAGCACCAGATCCAATGAAGGATTCAGATGACGACCTTCCATTCTAAATCAAACTAATGGGGGTTATTAATAACCCCCGTTTATTCTAAACTATGTTAACACCGGAAAAAATTCAAGAAAAACTAAACGAGCTTTATCCTTCAAGGAATTCTAATATATTTAGAGAAGGAAGAGCTGAAGCAATTGCTATAGTTGAAACGTTGATGGCTCAAGGTTTTATGGATTGCTTAAAGTTTATTTCAGAAGAATCAAAAACAATTAAATAATTAGAATATGCCAGAAAGAGTAAATATCCCGCAGATGTCTGATGAACAGCGTGAATCATTAACTAACATTATGGATGTCGCTTCTATGGAAATGACAGAGACTCAATCAGAGAATCTTCAGTCACTTGCAGAAGCTAAAGCAGAAACAATAAGTAATATTGTAGGTGCAGAACAGATTCCGACATTTAGATTTACTAAGACACGTCCAGTAGTTAGAGATTACAAGATTGGTCGAAATGATCCATGTCCATGCGGTTCAGGTTTGAAATATAAGAAATGCTGTTTGGGTTCAGGTAAGTATGAATCTACGCACACAGTGTAATAAGTTTAAATATAATTTGCCAACAAGCTCATCATATCGATGAGCTTTTATTTTTATTTTTATATAATATATATTTAATTTTATATGAGAACACTTTTAGAATGTTTAAAAACATCGATAGTATATGAAGGCGGTGAGAATCTTAAGGCATGTCCTGCAGACGCTAAAACTATCATAAAATATGCATATTTATATGATGATAATGCTATACCACAGGCAAATGTTGATGACGCTGACGACTATTATGGCGACTTTACTCAAGAAGATTGGGCATTAATACAAGACGCTCTTGGTAAATGGTTAAAGAAATATCAAATAACTAGAGTTTATATTGTTTTAGGTAAATATTGGTATCCTAATGAATGTGGCGTAAATCCTGCTCCAAATAGAAATAAATATGCAAATCATGAAGATACCGTTCCTTCAGGATGGGAATCACTTCAGAAAAAATATAGAGCTAAAACTATTGTGGAAATTGCAGATCCAGGAATTAGTGATTATCCGCAAGCATACGTATCTGAATTATGCATTACTGTTATAACTGGAGACCAAGTTGTTACAATTTACAATGGAGATTTAGTTAATACTTTATAATATAAAAGCTATATTATGTATTGCAACAATTTAAAGGAGTTATGAAAATAACTCCTTTTTATTTTGAAAATTTTTAAGAAGTTTCTATTTATTATATGTAAATATAATTTAATTGAAAATGGAAAATTTTATTGATTTGACCTACCCGAATCGCATAGAGGATTCTGAAATGCGAAAGCTTCTTAATAAGCCAGGATTCTATAGAATTCCTGTAATGAACTATGACGTCTTTACTGATGAACATATTAATAAAGAAGTAGAGGTAGTTTATGTAACTCCTACAGAAGCCCGAATGCTTGTCATTATTGTGAAGATTGATGAAGATACATATCAGGACTTCTATTATAATGACTGTAATGGTTGTTTTAAGATTCTTACATTTAATGATTTTTATGCTGAAGAAGTAGACGATGTAGATCTTGTTGAAGCTGTAGGGGGTATTGATAAGATATTTACTTTTAGGGCGTCTTGGATTTTGGAAAATGTTAGAGATACTCCTCCTGCAGAACTAGCAAATTATGAAGTAGATAGAGATATATTTCAAGAGCATAAATTTTTTAACGGAATGTTTTAACTATGAAAGTTTTGTTTTTAGATATTGACGGCGTATTGAATTCCCAGAATTGGTTCGGATGGCGAGCATATTGTGCTAAACACCCAGGTATAGGAGAATTTGCTACAGATAAAGATCTTACATCTGACGACTATATGCGTTACAAACTCGCAATGTTAGACCAACGAGCAGTAGCAAATCTTAATCGTATTATAGATGAAACCGGTTGTGTGGTAGTATTATCGTCATCATGGAGATGGCAAAATAATCAAAAGGAAAATGATAAAATTGTTGAAGCCCTTAGATTAAGGGGGTTTAAATATAATTTTTATGATATTACGCCTAAAATATATATGGATGAATTCGGTACGCAACGAGGAACAGAGATTAAAACTTGGATGGATAGAGAACTTGAAATGACCGAGATAGAATCATATGTTATCCTTGATGATGATAATGATATGCTACCAGAACAAATGGATAATTTCATTCTAGTAAATAATCAGTATGGACTCTCTGATATAGATGTTTTTAAAGCAATAGAAATACTTAATAAATAAAGATTATGAATACAGATTTTAATGAAAGGTGGGATTTTAAAATGGGCCTTGTAGGAATTATTGTTTCTGCTCTACTAATTGGGTCAGTTTATCTATGGGAAAAGTTCGATGTAACAAAACGTTATACCGAATATTGGAAATCAAAACAGCAAACAGAAATAACTAAATAAGTATAATATGAATACGTATAAGATTACATTTAATTATGGAGGCAAACCGTATTTTTGTATCATGACAGCAAACCAGATTGCAAATTTTGTTATGTCGCAAGCACATGAACTTCAGTCTTTTGCTGATATGATTTTCAGTAGAGATAATGAAGACTTTCAGTATACGTTCAAAAAGAATGATAAGTTCTATATAGTGACGTTCTCATATGATTTTGTTAATAAGTTGAATATCTTTGAACGCAATTCAGAAGAAGATACTGATTCAGAGCATATCGTTGCTAAGGAAGTTGAATACCTAGTTATTGCGGCTTATGATGAAGACGGTAATCTACTTTGGAGTATTGAAGAAGAAGAGTAAATAATGTTAAAAGCTAAGTCCTCAAGTTCTATTTTATATAATATAATAATTTAGAATTTGGGGATTTATGTATAATACAGAAGATATTAAAAATCAGTTACAGACTAAGTATAAGAATAGCGACTTTAGAATTACAAAGTCCGGAGTAAAGACAGTTGAGCTCCAGAATGTTCAATTTATTGCAGATAAAGATTATATTCTTAGAGAACCAAACTATGATTATGTCAAACGCGAAATTGCATGGTATGAGTCCCAGTCATTAAACGTTAATGATATTCCTGGAGAAACTCCAGCAATTTGGAAGTCGTGTGCAGATGTTAATGGCGACATCAATTCTAACTACGGTTGGATGATCTGGTCTAAGGAAAACGGTTCACAGTATAACAATTGTATTTGGCATCTCGTTAATGATCCTGCAACGCGTAATGCCGTAATGATTTATACTAGACCGTCTATGCATGTTGACGCTACGTCTAATCATAAACATGATTTTTGCTGTACTCATTATGTACATTGTTTTCTTAATCCAACAGAAACAGGATATGCATTAAAGTACATTGTATATCAACGATCACAAGATTCAGTATTTGGATATAATAATGATATAAATTGGCATTTGCATGTTTATAGTTTGATGATAAAAGATTTAAATGAAAAACTTAAATGTCCAATAGAAACAGAATATATCGAATGTAATGTTGGATCTTTACATGTTTATGAAAGACATTTTAAGTTTTTAGAATAAATCATTATAAAGGTTTGAAATTTAGTAAAATAATTCTATATTTAGATTGTTAACTAATTCAAACCTTATTTTATGGCTAAAAGAAAGAATGAAGCTAAGCTTAAAGCGTCGTATATTGAAGTAGTTCGTCGATATAATATCGATACGACTAAGTCTTATAAAAGACAAGTTAGAGAGATGATTATGATTGCAGAACAAATTCAATCGCAAATTTGTAATCACGCAGATGACATCAAAATCACTAACTTCCGCAAAGTGGTCACACAAGTAGATCCGAATCTTGATGCGAGTACTTGGAAAGATTGTGTAAACCTTAATGCAAGAAAAGACTCTATAAAGCAAAAGACTAGAGAGAAATATATAGAAAGAACAAGAAACCAAATTAAAGCTGAGATGTATAAATCTATGCAGCTCGGCAAAGGTATGGATGTTCATTCAGAAATATTCATACCTACAGACAATATTTCTTGTTCTGCTTCCGAAACTAAGAATTCTATATATGAAGATCTTCTTAATGAATCAACAAAGACAAGAACATATATAAATAATGTATTATATGCAGAATATAATATGTTGGCCGAAGCTGCAGAATGCATATCGGAAGGAGATGTAACTAAAGATAGATTTAAGACACTCGTTGATTATGAACACTATTTAGGTGGTTATCCAAGCGAACATACTCCAGCTAAAATAGATTCGACCATTCTTAAATTTCTTGAATTATATTACTTAACAAAGAAATATGATCCAGAGTTCTTTGATGAACATTTTGAACCACTTATTAAACATTATAGCAATATGTTTGAACTCAAAGAAAATAGAATAAAACCAACAGAAATTGCAGATATTAAATGCTAATTCTTAAATTAATAACACAATAAGTTCTATCTTAATTATATAGAAAAACTAAAGTATATGATAATTATAATTGACTCAATTGACCGCGTAGGTAAAACAACATTAGCAAATAAACTTGCAGAAAAATTAGGTGCACGAATTTATAAGCATGCTATTAAGAATGGCGATTATTCTGAAATGAAAGATGATTCAGAAACATGCGCTATGTTTGCTCTTATAAATCTTGCAACTGTATATAATGATCAGATTACAATTTTCGATAGATTCCATTTATCAAATACGATTTATGGAATGATTAAACGTAATTATGATTTGGTATCGTCAGCCCGAAACTTTAATGCAATTGATTCGGCATTGTCAGAACTTGGAGATGATGTCATTCTTATTAAGGTTAATCCAACAGATCTTGAAAGAAGTTCAAGAGAGCATGGTTCAGATTTGACACCTTATTATAATCTTTTTAATGAGCTTTATCAGAAGAGTAATATAAAGAACAAAGTTGAAATTGATTATAACGGAATTGATAATCTCGTTGAAGCTTTGGCATTAGGAATTGAAATTAAATAATTTAACACTAAATACTATGGTAGGATATTTTTATTGGGGTTATCTTGGCGACAAAAA
>JAEIGA010008219.1_pt1 | contig 15808 bp, 9 predicted proteins | sample 9270691 | NCBI WGS metagenome assembly JAEIGA01 (sample SAMN17057246, study PRJNA624740) | gut metagenome | biome: biome; isolation source: fecal sample | host: Bos grunniens | place: China: Xizang | collected 2019
CGAGGACTTCTCCAATCTGAAAACAGAAGAAAAGAATACGAAGGCATTCTGGAAAGGCAAATCCAAACCGGTATTCTTTTGGGGCCCGGGAGATGGTAATGCCTCTGAATGGATAGGATTCGTAGGATACGAGATCAGCTATCAAGGCGCTACCCGTCTCCGACTTTCGACCCTTGACAAGAAGTTCGGCGATATCAATAAAAAGTACCACAGATGTCTGGAAAGTAGGGAAGCCTCACCTGAAAAACTCGTCGTAAGAGCGAAGACGATAATCGCATCTCTCCCGTCCTCAATCAAGAAATTCACCGAGCTCGACACCATAGCCGATGCCAATCCACACTTGGTCCGTCAGCTCAGAAGCCTTGACGCCTACCGCTATAAGAAGCTCCGCAAACTCGATCAGAAACTCAGCAAGAGATGCCCGGAGGGCGTCAATCTGACCGAGCATTTCCGAGCTGATGAGAAGAGTAGTTTTTATCGGGCGAAGTTTGAGAAAAAGAGTATGCGTAATTAGGATTCAGCTCTTATTTGAGTGCTTTTGCTGCCTCATTTGATTCCTATTTAATATTATCGGCTCTGTCTTCAGGGCCGATTTTTCTCCATTCGTAGCCTCTGCTGGAGCTGCAAAGCATTTCGTTAGAAATGCTTTTACAGGCTAAAGGAAGGGGAAAATTACAGGTTCTCTGTGATATTTCGGCTGATTGTAGAGAAATGTGATGCCTGACGGTAACATTTTCCAGTTTCTTATCCTATATATTTCTGTTAACCCCTTTAAATGATATGGATATGAAATATTGCGAGAAAAAGTACATCAAGAATCAGACAAGAAGAATCTCTGACGTAAAGCTCAACTTCAAAGGAGGTGTTGCTCTGGGAGACGTTGATATTTTCATTGACGGTGGAAAGACCCGCAGCAAAGTAAGACGAATCATCGAAAAGAGGGTTTGCCAGGACTATTACCGCAAGTTCAACCGCAAGTATCCGGACAACATGAACCGTTACAGTACCCGTCGCCATGTCTCCAATCACATCAAGAACATTTATGGAGATGTGCCTGGTGGATTCAGATGTGCGTGCTAGAATTATGATGATTAATATTTACTTGAAGTGCGCAGCTTCCTTGGGTTTTCTAATTGTGGAAGTGTTACAACAACTGGTAGTGGATTTGTTGAATTGACAGATGATGAGGTTTGTTGTGGCACTGCAAAATTAGCTGTCATTGACCACTGGCTCTGGGAGGGGTATTATAGCGGATGCTATGATTGCGATGACGAAGAACTCTGGAATATTGTCAGGATGAGTATGAGTGGGAGTCTTCAACAGAGGAGTCAGAGTATACTGATGATGGAAATGTAGACGAAGATGCAAAATGTGCGGCTTTCTATAACTGGCTTGAAAGTTTTCTAAATGATTTTGATTATGAAGGTCCAAGGGACTTCTTTGAAAACAAGATGAATATTCAGATTGACCTTGGTGATATGGAGGTAGATTACTAATTGAACTTACTTCAAGATATTATATCTTATTACACAAAAAACGGAATCTGTTCAGTAATATATTGTTAATACTAATCTGCTTTAAGTTAGTATCTCATATGCATCTACAACTACTATGGGAAGCCTCTTTGTAGGACCAAACTGTAATAACTGATTGTATTAACCGAACCAAGCTTATTTTAATTGTTAAACTTAATTATGTTAGTCCGGAACTTTTGTCTGAGAGTAATATATTTGAAAATAAATATGTATTTTTGTGACTAGACTCAGCAAATGTAAATTCCACAAAATCCTTATATAGAGCCAATCTTTAATTTTAAAAGTGAAAATATTTTTAAGACTATGATCATAGATAATATACGAGATTATAATAACATTGATGGCGTAGATTCGCAAACAGCAGCAAAGACCTTAAAATCTTTGATGGGTAAGGAATTTGGTCGTGAAGGTGATCTTGATGTGGTGACAGGCTTCTTTAGTATTAAAGGACTGACCTTTATACAAGAAATCATGTCTGATAAGACAAAATTTCGTTTTGTTCTCTCAAAGATTGCAGGATATGATAAGGAAGATGGCAAACGTGCTATTGATCTTCTGTCTGAGGACAGCGGTATTTCCAGCGTGCTGAATCTAAGTGAAGATGCGCGCAAGGCCGTAGAGTTCCTTCGTAGAGATGATGTGGCGGTTAGGGCTATATTCGATGCTTTCTGCCATGCGAAGTCCTATATATTTAAGGATAAGAACCAATCGGCTTTTGATAGTTATTTGACAGGTAGTTCTAACTTGACAGAGTCTGGATTAGGACTAATCCCTACGCGTAACGTTGAATTAAACGTAGCCGAAATGGGTCATTCCGATACATTTAAAGCTCATAAGACTTGGTTTGATGAGTTATGGAAAGACATTGAACCAAATGAAATGATGCCGTCAGATCCTAGTAATCCTGAGTCGGAAATGATTTCTGTGAAAGAGTACTATATCAATCTTATATCAGACACAATTCTCAGGACTTATACGCCTGAAGATATTTATTATAAGATACTGTTTGAGTATTTTAATTCGGAAATAGATGTGGATTCGCCTGAAATGAAAAAGGATTTGGCCCTATTGCAAAATACGGTAATCTATAAAGATACCCTTTTCGACTATCAGCAGAAAGGAGTGATATCTCTCATTCAGATGCTTGAAAAGTATAATGGCGCTATCCTCGCCGATGCTGTAGGTTTGGGAAAGACATTCTCTGCCTTAGCTGTTATGTGGTACTTCCAGAACAAAGGATATACCGTGGCAGTATTCTGCCCTAAGAAGTTGCAGCATAATTGGGAGCAATATCAAGAATTTGGGGGTTCGCGATTTGAGAGTGATCGCTTCCACTTTGTCGTTAACTTCCATACGGATTTGCAGGGTTCTCGTTTGTCTGGTAAAGATAAAGGTAGCTTGTCGTATTTGCAGATGCAAAATAAACTGTTAGTCGTCATTGATGAAAGTCACAATCTTCGTAATGATAAATCCGAACGATATAAGATGTTGCTTAATGATATAATAGCTCATCGTGATGACAAACGTGTAGTGAAGGTTTTGCAGCTCTCAGCTACCCCAATTAATAATAAATTGACCGATGTGCGTAACCAGTTCAACCTCATTGGTCATGGTAAGGAAAAAGCATTTGATGCTGAATTTGGTATCGAATCCTTGGCTAATTTGTTCAGGGATGCGCAAACGAAATATACGGAGTGGACAATCAAGGCAAATAGAACTATTGGCGGTCTTATCCGCAAGCTTCCAACAAAATTCTTCAATCTTACAGACCGCTTGATTGTCGCTCGTACCCGTAAGATGGTAGAACAGACGACGCAGAGTGCTCTTGGTTTTCCGCAGCAGAAGCCTCCAGTCAATATATATCTGGGAATAAGTAAGTTGGGACGATACAACGACTTCAAAGAAATTTACGATGCGCTGCTATCTGCGAATCTTACAGCATACAAACCAAGTATGTATATGGGTTCTACTGATCGTAATAATTGGCAGGATGATAGTTTCCGTGAGGCTTCTCTTGTCAGAATGATGGCAACACTATTCACAAAACGCCTGGAGAGTAGTTGGTATGCTTGCTATACGACAATAGAAAAAGTGCTCAAAGTACATAAAGAGACACTTAAAAGAGTCGATAATTATCTTGCAAACGGTATTTGTGCATCATGGACGTCTTCTTTTGATGAGATAATAATTGACGAAGACGAGGATCTGGGTGATATCGCTATATCGCTTGACAAGGATCGTATTGACCTTGCCGACATGAAGGAGATAGTCAAATTCAAAGAAGACCTGGAACATGATGTACAAAAGCTTCAAGAGTTTTATGACAATATAAGTAGCTTCAAGACGCAATTTGAAACAGGTGCTCAGAAAGATGAGAAGTTGGAAGCTCTTCGTGAAATAATCATTGATAAACAGACCCAGCCAAACAAAAAACTTGTCATATTTACTGCTTTTAGCGATACTGCAGAATATTTGTATGGTGAGTTGTCGAAAGAACCGGCTCTGAAGGCTAAGATGGCATGTGTTTCCGGTAACCGTACGCTTACGCCTGAGGGAGTTACGACAAAATTCGATAAAATCCTTCAGAGATTTGCTCCAAAGAGCAAACTGTTCAAGGAGAAGGACTGGTCAGGCCTTTATGCACGTCTGAGCGATCAATTCTATGCATCTCACTATAATGCAGAGACGCAAAAGTGGGACGTAAGCTTTGAGGACTGGAAGGCTTCGTTACCTGCTATAAGTCCTGAAACGGACGAGTTGATCAAAAAAGAGATTGATATCCTCATTGCTACAGACTGCTTGTCCGAAGGTCAGAATCTGCAGGATGCGGATCTCGTAGTCAACTACGATATCCATTGGAATCCGGTACGTCTTATTCAGCGTTTTGGCCGTATTGACCGTATCGGTTCGGAGAATCAGTATATAGGCAGTGTTAACTTCTGGCCAGCAACAGATTATGACGAGGTGCTCAATCTTGCACGACGAATCAACGATCGTATGGTTGCGATGGCTATCGTTGGTGCAGAGACGCTGGATGTCAATCAGAAGGTAAAGGATATGATGTCCGACAATCCGCTTATTGATGAAAATACTCAAAAGCTGCTTGAGCAGATGAAAAATAACATCAGTGATATAGAACAGCCACAGACTGTAACTCTTGCAGATCTTTCGCTTGAGACCTTCCGACAGGATCTCATGGAGTTCCTCAATAGTCATAAGGATTATTTCTTATCTATGCCAAATGGAGCCTTCTCTGGTTTTAAGGTTGATCCGACGCTCTTCAAAGATTTTCCTGAAAGTCTCGTAGCATTGGTTGGCTACCCTCATCGTAAACCAAATGACAAGGATAAGCGATACGAAAATCTATACCTTGTACTCCATCCGGTTGATAAAAGTTCTAAAACTTCAATAGAGGAGATTAATGTAGCGGAAACCATGGATTTTCTCCGTAGACATAAGAGACAGGAAACATTTCTTCCGGAATGTATTGCGACACCTAATAAGGAACGAGTAGATAAATTATCTGCTATCTTAAAGGACTGGATGCAAGCACGAATGGTGAAGGAGGGGAATGCCCTAGTGCTGAATCCACTTGACTTTATAAAAAGCAATCCTACAATGTCGCTGGATGAGAAATTCAAATTTGAGAATTTCGATCTTATCGTGTGGGAATACGTCTCTAAAGATTAATATTTAAGTAAAGCATACCATTATGAGATCAACACTCAAACTATTTACAAATAACAGTTCGTTACAAGCGTCATCGGAATCGTTATTAGAGAAACTGGGTATTAAATATACTGCGATTCTTCGTGGAGTACCCCTTGACGACTATTTTAAACTTAGTGGATTTAACTATCAATATGTCAAAGATCTGGAACAGAGTTTAGAGCATATTTGGAATATCGGATATGTGAATAATACCACATTCGAAGGTAGTGAAGCTAGCGATCAGAATGCAAAGTATCCAGGCCTCTACATTTTTGCGTGTGAGATAAAGCCTGAAGTAAGCTTCACAAGAAGCATGGCAGTTGCATTAACAAGGGCTTTTAATCGCGCAAGTACACAACGGGTCAATAATTCATATGACATGCCTGTTATTGTCATTATCCGTCAAGGCTCAATGCTGTCTTTGGCTACATGTGAGCGTTCTGACAGGCAGGACGGACATGGCGAAAAAGTTGGCAGGGTGACTATTTTGCGCGACATGAACTGTTGTAACCTCCATGCAGGACATAAACAGATTCTTGATCGGATTAAAGAGAATGTTCGTGGATGCGGGTCTTATGAGGAATTGCATAGGAAGTGGTTTGAGTCATTCAACATAGACATTCTGAGCGATAATTTCTTTATGGGGTATAAAAATATCTATGAAGATATTATAGAGTATATCACTGGCAAACGCATGGTTAAAGAATCTAGTAAGTGGGTAGAACATGACAACAAAAAACCCAACGTTGAAATCATGGCGGAATTTGCAATATTTGAAGATCCTGAGAAAGCCGTTCGTGATTATGTGAAGAAGCTTTTGGGACGTCTGGTCTTTATTCAGTTCTTGCAGAAGAAAGGCTGGATGGGAGTTCCTACGGGTGAAAGTTGGATTGGTGGAGATCCTGATTTCCTTCAGAATCTTTTTCGCGCATCACCATATAAGGATGATTTTGTGGACATGGTATTGGAGCCTTTATTCAAAGATCTCAACACCCCTCGTGATAATGATTTAGTCTCCGATTCTAATGTTCATCACCGCAACCAAATAAAAGTCCCGTATTTAAATGGTGGATTATTTGAAGTTAGTTCATCCGATTCTTTGCGCTTTAAGATTCCTGGTAAGTTTTTTTGGAATGACGATGAGGGAGAGGCGGAAAAACACCCCGGTATATTAAGATTGTTCTCTAACTATAACTTTACAATAGATGAGAATGCTCCTGATGATGTAGAAATTGGAGTTGATCCAGAGATGCTTAGCCGCATCTTTGAAAACCTCCTTGAGGACAATAAGGAGAAAGGGGCCTTTTATACTCCAAAAGAGATTGTACGCTATATGTGCCAAGAATCACTCATAGCTTACCTTGACACAAATACGTCAATTGCTAGCGAGAAGATCAGGAAATTTGTTATATCTCCAGAAGAAGGTATTTTGGAGATACCGGAAAACAAGAGAGGGAAACTCAAAGACGCCCTCAAAAATGTAAAGATTTGCGATCCAGCTATTGGATCAGGAGCATTCCCAATGGGCATGCTCAATGAATTGCTGCATTGCCGAGAGATCTTGAACGGAGATAGCAATAGCAGAACTGAAATAAAGAAAAGCATTATCAGAGACAACCTTTATGGAGTTGATATAGAAAAGGGAGCAGTTGATATTGCCCGCCTGCGCTTCTGGCTCTCAATAGTTGTAGACGAAGAAATACCATCACCTATGCCTAATCTTGATTATAAGATTATGCAAGGAAACTCCCTTATTGAGAGTTTTGAGGGTATTGATTTAAGTAAGTTGACGTATGAAATAGAAGACGAGAAAGACAAGGGAGAAGTATCACTTTTTGACGACGAGAAAAATATATTGCAAAAAAACGTTTCGCAACTTTTAGTTTCTTACTACTCATGCAGCGGTCACGATAGAAAAGTTGAGTTACAGCAAAAAATTTCTAATACCATCAACAAACAACTCGAGTCTCAAGGGTATGATTCTGCAATTCTTGCCCAGCTTAAAGAAATCAATCTTGCCGAGAATAACACGTTCTTTTTGTGGCACACCTGGTTTAGCGATGTCTTCAGAACTGTGAACGGCAAAGGAGGATTTGATATTGTAATTGGTAATCCACCGTATATGTTTCTTAGCGGTAAAGGCTCACCAGTGAGGCGTCTGGAAAGAATAGGCAAACATGATGAGGCAGTAAAAATGCAACTACTCTTTGACTTGTATACAAGGGCATATCCTGAAGTTTCAGATGGATGCAAAGATTTTTATAAGTGGTTTTATAAACTTGCAATCAACATTTGCGCGAAATCTGGTGTTTTGGCATATATAACCCCAGATACGTTTTTCAACATGCCTAGATATAAAGATTTGAGAACGGAAATCTTCAAACACAAAGTGATACGGCTTGCAGATTTGGGATTTTCTGTCTTTGATGCTCCGACAGTATCTTCCGCAATATGTATAATGAAAAAGGATTTCTCCGAGAGCAAGACCACGACTATATCTGATGTCAGATCTGATTTAACTAGGGCTAATCGAGCTGATATAAGTCATATTGTAATAGGCCATTCTAATATTGTTCATATTCAAGACAATGAACTGAATGCTTTTAAACACGTCATTGCAGAAAGAATATACGGATCAGAGAAATATAAAAATATTGGAGAATCCGTCTCTTTTGTTGAAGGAGAACATAGAATACAGATTGACAAAAGTTTATTAACGTACAGTCCTGCTCCTAACTCAGTGCCAGTTCTTATTGACTCCGACATGGTTAGAAATGGTTATGTGGAAAAAGGGTATATCCCAACTACTTACACGGCGACAAACAATCTTCATTGCGGTGAAAGGGGAATCTTACGTAAAACAGGGGACACTATATTCGTTTCAGTTCCAAGAGACAGCGAATACGCGGTCGCACACCAAAATGTATATGTGGTTAAAGATAAAGGAACAGATAAAGATAAGATCTCAATTTATTTCTGGATGGGATTATTGAATTCTCAATTGTTATCCTTCCTATACCAGAATGGATTGTACGGACAGAAAGGAAGGACAATGGCTCAATTTAGAATATATGCTCTCAATGTACTCCCTCTTCCTAAAAAGATAGATTCCCAATTAATTGATGAAATACAGGGCCTCTCCGAGAAACTCGTCAAAACTAACGATGAACACGAGCGTACTAAAATTGAAAGCGAAATTGATCAACGTGTTTACAAGATGTACGACCTTTCAAAGGATGACATAACTGAGATAAAAACAATAATGTCACGATAGTATACAAGGAGCAGATAAAATCTTATCGTTTATGATATTATGAATAATAAAGCACTTTCAGACCAACAATTGAATGGAAAAGTCAAAATTGGAAACCGCATATGACTTCATATCTAGAACTACATAAAATATACGAAGAACTTTTACGCAGGATACAGCATATCGGTATTGCAATGTCTTGGCAAAAGCCCCAAATGATTCGTATAGATGACCTGTACGATTTAGAAAGGACTGACACTCCAAGTGTTGGTGAAGCTGAAGATGCTTTCATGCGCTGGAACTGTGCTATTCTGACAGCCTTCCGTCGCCAGGAGGGGCTCACTCCAGAAGAGAGCTACGAACGCAATATTAAACGCAACGAACAGCTCAAAAGGATGCTTAGTGAACAGGAATTGAAGTTCAGAGGTGTGCGTGGCTGCTATCGCGAAATCAATTGGGAGAAAGCCGATGAGGAAATCTGCTTTTTTGTTACGAATACGGACACCTCAGAACGTACAAGTGATCCTATACGAGAGTTCTTCTGTAAAATTTACCGATTGGCTGAGCATTTTGAGCAGGACTGCTTCTTGTTTACTTTTCCAGGACAGAATCGTGTGGCATTTTTGGTGGCAACCAATGATGATGGACGCAAATACTTTCGTGATGATATAAAGTTCGCAGGACCACTCTTTACTCATGTCCCGGATATTGGAGATTGGACAGACTGTTCTGATGGACGCATTTCATTTCGCCTGAAGGGAATGATACAGAAGGGAGGAACTGGAAATAAAAAGATAATGATAGGCGAGGGAGATATCTTTGATATCGGTGCTTCGGAATATAACCCTGATGGAATTGCGATAATATATGAAAAAGGACAAGTGGATCTCAAGGACATGTGTAAGGCTTTCGATGGTGGTATTCCGTTAGTTGAACGGTATTTTGCTAAGGAAAATCCGACGTTGGATGATATACGTTCCAAAGTATATCAAAGTCTGAATGTCTTACTAGAACAAAATTGTAAAAAAATAGGTTTTCATTGCTCCGTATCGCTGGATGGTTCGTATGTCGAGGGAGCAAGGGTAGTCTTTGACGCAGTTCGGGCTTGGGTTAAGCGTTATAATAAAAAGGTCAAGCATCTGGTTATTGTAGATATATACGGCGACTTTTCTAAGGTAATGAATACTTGACAAAATCAAGAGGTTGCACCATTTTGTGTTTTACGCAAGGTGCAACCTCTTTGATTTGTGGGCTCTATAGATTATGCCTTAATGAGATTGTCAAGGGCATCAAAAGTTGATCTCAACTGAATGTTCTTTCTCTTGAAGCCATGACTAGTTGTCGTCTGATAATCTTTAACGGCGAGAGCTGATACGAAGTGATACTTGGATGACGGAATCAGCGCAAAAGAAACATTCTTTGTTGCACCTGCCGGTATCAGTCTATTGCCTTTAGTATGAATCGAAGTGTGTTCTGAAACGGCGGTAAGAGAGTGCACCTTCGCATATTCATCGTGTACTTGATCTGTGCTCAATACTGCTAGATAATCGCTGTTAAAGCATGAATATACGGCTAACAGTTCTGCTCCTGAATTGAATCCGTTTTCGTATCTTCTTCCTTTCTCCATCCATTTGCGCCTTCCATTCGCGCGTTTAGGATTCAGGAAATCATAAGGACGGATCCTATTGACGCATCCGTTGTTATAACACAGAAGCAGAGCCTCCTTCAGTGTTTCCTTATATATCGCTAATTGTATTTTGATGTCTTTAGCATCTGATTTATTCTCGGAGTATGACCACTGTCCATTCTGATAGAACTGCATATAGAATTTTACATTCATCTCTTGGATATCTGCAGTTATAACTTGTGATGGGAGAGGTAATGTTTCCTGTTCCTTTGCAACATAATGAACTATAGGCTCGGTTTGAGTTACAGTATTGTACTCAGAATATTGACGCTCGCGATCCAGGATGAAGTTTGTCAAATCTTCGCCTCTCAATCGTTGGCACATATTGCCTGCTCGTTGGTATAGAACATTCTGGTCCAAGTAGACCGGACGTCTCGTAGGGGCAACCTTTACTATACAATAATATAAATCACCTTCTTGTGCAAAATTAATATCAATGTTAGAATTAGATAACACTCCAAGACGCTCTTTAACTGCATTGTGAATCTTCAACTGATATGAGTCTAATGTTGTATTATATCTATAGCCCATTTCTGTAACATCTGCTCCTGTGTTTAGGTGTAGGAAATCGTGGTGTATGCCAGAGACTACTCCATTATCATTTACACCGATATACAGAGTTCCTCCTTTGGAATTCTGGAAAGAAGCGATTATTTTAAGAATTACACTGAGCTGCTTATCGATATCAGGTTTAATCTGTCCTGCGACAAACGCAATTGATGATTTCCACTCAACACATTGTCCCTCCGCACCTCCGACTTTTGCTCTTGCCTCTGAAATCTCTTCAATTACTTCCACATCTTCTATTTGTGGATTTACTTCAAGCGTTACAGTAGGTTGATTCTCTGGCTCAAACCTAAGGTATGCATCCTTAAAGCTATTCTCTTCAATTGAATTAACCGTCAGGCAAAATAAATCTCCAACTGCATGCTCTTCAGTAGTATAATATCTTTGCTTAATCTCGAGGATGTTGTCTTCAATAACATAATATTGAGCACCATTACTTTCTCTGCATTTCTCTCTTACTACAAATGGATACGTTCCGCCAATCTGATAGAATTTCGTAAGCAGATCAAGTTTACGTAATTTAAACCATGGTCTTGGTTCAAGTCCACAACAAACACAATTTACATTGTCTAGTTCTCCGGCCCATTCAATGTGGTAGCGAAATGGTTTTACTCTAAATGTCTCCCCCTCATCGTCCTGTAATTTCAGATAGTGTTGTTCGGTCCTAGGATCAAGGTATATTTCCAGTACCTTGAACTCATAGATTTCATTTACTTCGTAGCTCATATTGATTATTTGTTAGTTGCCGTTAAAATTAAAAAGAGTACATAGGCAAATATAGTATTTATTGTTGCTAGATTGCTCAATTTATCATTACAATTTTACCTTCCTAGTATTCTTCTTGCTCTTCTTCCCAATTATTACCATCCTGACTAATGAGTACGTCAGCTGCTTCAGTACGATGTTGAACTTTAAGAATATCTTCTTTTATTCCCATAAGTTCATTGTAGAAGTCGTTCCTGTCACAGATAGCAAGCTGTCGTAAAGTTGCTTGTTTGTTGAAATACATCATGATGAAATTAGAACGTCCTTCAAAATATTCATCAATGTTTTCCTCCAAAAATTTTAAAATACCTATCACCGCCTCATGATGCCTGAAAAGAGTAGATGAGCCCATACGTCTCTGGCGGAAATCGAGGTGCTTGAAAAAGTATTTTGTGTAATGGTATTTGTCATCCGGATGATCTTCGTCAATTGTTTGTTTGACTGACCACCATAGATTAGATAAACCTCTACGCATGACATTGGTATGCCACCAGTTGATTCTTATATCCGTTTCGCTTGGCGTATTTCCTTGACAGAATCTTTTTACCATGTAGGGGTATAGATCCACATGTGTTAGATAGGCCCAAAACGGGGCATAATACGCCTGCTCTCTTGTCAGATTAGGAAAAGCCTCATATAATGCAATGGCAGCATTGTAGTCTCTTTCTGGTGACGCATTTTCCATCATTATATCTAGAAGGCCATCAGGCCTTTCTATTTCAATGGAAAATGTCGCATCTTCATTGTAGTCAAACTTATCTGCATGGTATGCGGAAAAGTGATTCTGTTTTATGTTCTTATATAAGTCTTCAGTATAGTCTTTAAGGAAAATCTGTTGTTTCATATCAGATGTTATTACATAATTTACTTATGGTAAAAAACATTCGTTTATTGGCATTCTCAAGCAGGTAGTTCACAAGTTGTGATATCTGGAGACCATCGAGATCTTCCAGATTCTCAAACTGTTTCAATTTTGGATCTGATTTGATCCTCATGCTGAGAGTTTTTGCCCAAAGGGTCGTTGTGTGGCTCTTATATGCGTAGAGAGCACTTATTAAGCTGCATTGAACGATGGAAGCATGGGTGATGTCAGCAGTATAACTATTATTTGATCTGTTGAAGTCTGCAAACTCCTCACTTGGTAAGAATATTCGAATCTTATCAGTAGTAAAATCGAAATGTGTATATTTCTCTTGTTTGTCTTCTTTGACTTCTACTATAGAACCTATGGCATTCAATTCATCATATTTTATATCAGCGTCAAATGATCGTTCTCCTAAATAAGATAGTAAGTGGCCTTTTTGAAGATTGAATTTGTAGCCTTCGTAGTATCTCTGGTTGAAGTTTGGGTTCATATAATCTGTGATTGCTCTAGTCGCGACCACAGAGAAAAAGAACTGGACATTTCCGACAAGTGCTGTTCTGTCAATTTCTATTACAAAATTCTTTTCTTTAGATGGGAATACTTTTCGATAGTATGTTTTAGGACAATCTATTTCACAAGAAAATAATGCCTCTCCGTTCTCTATACGAGATTGTATGTTTTGGTCATTCATATGTAGATGAATGTGGAAAACAAACTTTGTTTGTGTGGTTTCGAACGTCATCTCGCAGTTGGCAACGCAACCTTCTTTAAAGGCATGCTCTATACCAAGAACAGGGTAAGGAATAACGTATTTAGTCAATTTCATATACTGCAAGTATTAATGAATGGGACATCTTATCGGAAAATGATACTTGGATAATGTTCTTTGCCTTGGCTTTTAACCTGACTCCTGTAATTTTTAAGCCATCTGGGGTGCCGTTATTGCATGTGACGATATACACATCATCCTTCTTCGTGTTATTTGACTGGCTCTCTCTTCCTATCTGGAATATAAGCTCTGCTGATTCAATATCCTTTGGAGGATATATTATAATATCAGTACAGTCTTTTTTTCTGGAAAGTACTGGTTTCCAGTCAACTTCTATAAGTCTCTTAAAGCCTCCTTCCCCGTCTTCGATGATTCCTGGTGCATAATTGTCTCCTGGAACTTTGGTCGAACCTCCTCTACCAGGCCCATTACCTCCGGTTCCGCCAATCTCGTTACCATTTTCTTGCTTCTTGAAGTTGCCGGATTCGATCTCTACTACATTGCCTTTGCGGCTACGCGGCAAGTTTTGTTCAGGTTTGAGGACGCCCTCTGTGGTAAGAGATGCACCGTCATTTACGTAGTTGCCGTTAGGACGCCCAGTGAATGGGTTGCCTTTCTCTCCTTTGCCCTTTCCACTTTCTATTGACGGCAGATATTTTTCTAGACCTGAGACCTGGACAGATTCGCTTGCGTTTAGGTTTAGCAAATTCTCAAGGCACTCTGTTATGTATTTGCCGATTTCTTCTTTGGCCTTGCATGCGATGTTATAATCGGTTTCAATCTCGGTTTTTTTGCATTGCTCTTGATCCCACATTTTATGTTCTGGATCTTCCATGTCTCCAAGTATCTTGTTGCCGATTTCGTTTTCGCATAGAAATACTCCATTGAAATTTCCGAGACTTCGACTTTCTCGGAACACTTTCATAAGGAGTTTTCTGAGGAAAATTATTTGTGTGACATTTTCGCTGAACTCTTTCAGGTATAGGGTTACATGACCAACAGTTTCCAAGTCATCTTCAAATTTGTGACTCTCAGGGGACGTCATAGCCTCAAAATATGGACGAGGATTGAATGAGTCCCTACGCTTAGCGTCTTTTGTAGAAGGGTAATACGACTCCATCAAGCTTTTGATTGTGTCGCAATTGATGGTTATCGTGTTTTTGTTAGCTTGTTTATGGTTGCCGTCAATATACACAATCAGTTTCCCTTTCAAAATGGCGACAAAGAAATTTGACAATACTTCCTTAACTAAATCCTCTTTCGCTTCGTTCCATTTAGGGTATTCGATGCCCATGATACCAATGCTTGTACCAGGCTCTTCACGTTTAAATAATAATGGTATATTGTCTACCTCGCAAGTCGGTTGGCCATCGTTGTTGTCATAAAAACCCATATGGCTGTATTTCGTCCCGTCTAATTTATGGGAACAAAGACGCGTTACACCTTCAAAATGATGGACGTTTTCGCTGTTGCATGTTGAGACAAAGAGTGTGTTGATTGGAGACATAACAAAGAAGGCTCCTTTGCCAAATCCAAAGCTTCCTCCTGCTCCTTCGGCTTGCTTTACAGAAACGCCGGCAGCTCTTACAAATGCATAGAAGGTTTTGTTGGTCGCTCCTTCTTCGTAATCCATGCCCTTGGTGTTGAAGTCCGATACGCGAATAAAGCCAACCTCATTTGTGTTATTCAGATAGTCAAGCATAACCGGATATATGGCCTTGGCTGATTTATCTGAATGATAGTATTCGTGGCAGGCTTTAATATGTTCTGTGATCTTGAAGAAATTCTTATAACTATTTCTACTCAAGGTCCTGTATTCAAAGCATACTACAACAGGACTATTCTCGTCTAGAGCTGCATCTAGTGAGTTTTGAATAGATTCTCTAACAAGGGCAGAGCAAGGGAAGTGTGCAAACGTTTGCGACATTGCACTGTTGGGTCCTTCATCTCCTGCATTTGTGTCCATGGCGGCAAAGTGCCATTTGCAATTTAGTTCCATAATTCGGGTATTACTTGTTGGTAAGAAAAGCCGCCTGGCAAAACGTATGTGACCTTCAGATGACTTTGTTTCGCTTAAAGGGGCAATTTCTTGCTAATGTAAGGATTCCTATCTGATTTTCCAACAATCCGTCACCCAAAATCCGTGAATCTTATCACAATGGTACAAGTTTAAAAAATCATTTTGCTTTTGCGTGTTCTTCCCTTCCTCGTAAGCTGGCTCTGTCTCATTATCAGTCATTTTTACTCTGAAGACGTTGAAAAAACATATAATTTTCCCTATATTCGTACGTGAAACTAAATAACCATGAAACCAGTAGATCACAATGCGAGAATTCATGACTCGATAGACAACTATTACCGTTACAATCCGGATACGCTGATGAATACGTTGATGAAGGTGTCGTCGATCTAGACGCAAAAAACATGATTATAACTTAAACTGATAACATATGACACAAGAGGAATTCAAATCAAGTGTTCGCGCTGGTCTGAATGGCTGGTATTCTTCGAAACGGTATGAGGATGATGCTGTGGAGCGCATCTGTAGTGTGAGAGATCAGTTCCGTAAGTTGCTCGGGTCTGTGCACCGTGACGGCATCCCGTCGCTTCTTGATTATCTCGATGAGTGCGGGTTCTATTATCGTCCGTCATCAGC
>JAEIGA010008220.1_pt1 | contig 15808 bp, 13 predicted proteins | sample 9270691 | NCBI WGS metagenome assembly JAEIGA01 (sample SAMN17057246, study PRJNA624740) | gut metagenome | biome: biome; isolation source: fecal sample | host: Bos grunniens | place: China: Xizang | collected 2019
CAATTATTATAACGACAAAACTAAAAAAATAACGACTATGGCAGAGGAGAAAACCCGTTACAACGACGCTGAGCTCGAGGAGTTCCGCCTGTTGATTGAGCAGAAGTTGGCCTCGGCAAGAGCCGACTACGATATGTTGCGCACAGCAACAAGCAACGAGAATGACACCGAGGACTCCTCGCCTACGTTTAAGGTTATGGAGGAGGGTGCCACAACGCTCTCTAAGGAGGAGTATGGCCGCTTGGCACAGCGTCAGGCCAAGTTTATCCGCAACCTCGAGATGGCCTTGGTACGCATCAAGAACAAGACCTATGGCATTTGCAAGACCTCAGGCAAGCTTATTCCACGTGAGCGTCTGTTGCGTGTTCCGCATGCGACGGAGTGTATTGAGGCTAAGGAGGCCCGCAAGTAATTTCTTGTGATAAGGGCGCATCTGCTGCCGCTAACAAAAAGTCCCGACAATGAGCAGTACCCAAGTACAGCCCATCGTCGGGATTTTTGCCGAGCGTTGCAGATGCAACCCTTCGCACCTACCTTCCCCAGTTCTCTCTATCGAGGGAGCGGTAGCCGATAGCCTCGCTGATATGTTGTGGTTCGATAGACTCCTTAGCGTCGAGGTCGGCAATAGTGCGGGCAACCTTGATGATGCGGTCATAGGCACGTGCCGAGAGGTTGAGCCTCTGCATGGCACGCTCCAAGAGCTCGCTACACTCCTTCGTAAGCGGAGCAAACTCTCGCAGCATAGAGCTATTCATCATGGCGTTACAGTGTATCTCCAAGCCCTCGAACCTTTGGCGCTGCAGCTCACGTGCAGCAACAACCCTATGACGAACATCTGCGCTACTCTCCTCACGCCTATCCGATGCCATATCCTTGATTGACACGGGCGTAACCTCGACATGTATGTCTATACGATCCATGAGTGGGCCCGAGATATGCGACATGTAGCGGTGTACAGCCGCAGCGGAGCATGTACACTCCTTTGTAGGGTGGTTATAGTAGCCACAGGGGCAGGGGTTCATCGAGGCTATGAGTGTGAAGTTAGCGGGGTAGTCCACCGAGTACTTGGCACGTGATATTGTTATATGTCTATCCTCCAAGGGTTGGCGCAACACCTCAAGGACGTTGCGGCCGAACTCGGGCATCTCGTCCAAAAATAAGACACCATTATTTGCTAACGACACCTCGCCAGGCTGAGGATATGAGCCACCGCCAATAAGCGCCACCTGCGACGTTAGGTGGTGCGGTGAGCGGAAAGGACGCTCGAGGATGAGGCCTCGGTGCGCACCTATCTTTCCCGCCACAGAGTGTATCTTCGTGGTCTCAAGGGCCTCGTCGAGTGTCATAGGGGGCATGATTGTCGGCATGCGTCGTGCAAGCATAGTCTTACCCGAGCCGGGCGAGCCTATCATGATGATGTTATGACCACCGGCAGCAGCAATCTCCAAGGCACGCTTTACGTAGGCCTGACCCTTGACATCGGCAAAGTCCTCGGCATAGAGCGACTCCTCCATGACACTCTCGCTGCTAATTACATGCTCGGCAGGGGTGTAGGGCATACGCTCCGAGAGTATCTCGCAGAGCTCCACAAGGCTACTTACACCTATTATATCTATGCCGTCGACAACAGCACCCTCCGAGATGTTATCCTTAGGCAGGAAGACACGCTTCAAGCCCTTGTCACGAGCCATTGCAACCAACGGAAGCACACCCTTAACACTGCGCAGCTCGCCATTTAGCGAGAGCTCGCCGATAAACATACTTTCGTCGACATACGTTGTTGTAAGCTGCTCGGTAGCCACCAATATACCCACAGCAATAGGCAGGTCGTACACCGAGCCCTCCTTGCGTAGGTCGGCAGGGGCAAGGTTTACAACAATCTTCTTTGACAAGAGCCTGTAACCGCTATTCTCAAAGGCGGCTTGTATGCGCTGCTCACTCTCCTTTATGGTGTTGTCGGGAAGACCAACGATGAAGAGGCCAATGCCGCCACCAGCAACATTAACCTCTACACTTACCTCCACAGCCTCGATGCCCGATATAGCACCAGTATGTATCTTTGTAAACATCCTACACTATATTAAAAAGGTGCAATATCGTCGTTAGGCTTAGCGGGTGCAGGACTAATGTCGAAGTCGCTGGGCAAACCGCTCATACCTCCAAAGCCACCCATATCAGCTGGGGCACTACCCATAGGAGGTAACGAATTGGCACTCGATGCAGCATAGTCGTAGCTCTCGCTATAACCTCCACCGAGCACATCAGCTGTAACCGACGAGTCGGCATCCATAAACTTTGCCTGCTCCTTAATAAAGCGCAAGGGCACATCTGTAACCTCGCCATTACGGTGCTTGGCGATAATAATCTCAGCCATGCCCGCAGTGGATAGTCCCTGCTCGTTTGTTGTAAGTCCGTAATACTCAGGGCGGTGGATAAAGGCTACCACGTCGGCATCCTGCTCGATAGCTCCCGACTCACGAAGGTCTGAGAGCTGTGGACGCTTCGAGCCACCACGGTTCTCCACATTACGGCTAAGCTGCGAGAGGGCTATGATTGGCACTTCGAGCTCCTTGGCAATAGCCTTTAGTGTACGTGAGATAAGAGATACCTCCTGCTCACGGTTGCCTCGTGTCTCGGGCGACGCAGCCGTCATAAGCTGCAAGTAGTCTATAATAATTATCTTTATGTCGTGCTGGGTCTTCAGGCGGCGTGCCTTAGAGCGAAACTCATATACCGACAAGGCGGGAGTATCGTCAATATATAGTGGGGCACGTCCAAGCTCCAATGTCTGCTTCTCGAGGTGTGCCCACTGCGCTGGCGAGAGGTTACCCGTGCGCAAATCCTTAGAGTTTAGCTGTGTCTCAGCAACTATAAGACGGTTCATGAGCTGCACCGACGACATCTCCAACGAGAAGAATGCCACGGGCGACTTAAGCTCCACAGCCATGTTGCGTGCCATGGTAAGCACAAAGGCTGTCTTACCCATAGAGGGACGTGCAGCGATGATGATAAGGTCTGAGGGCTGCCAGCCGAGGGTTATACTATCAATGTCGGTAAATCCTGAGCGCACACCGTTATACTCGCCTGCAGTCTTTGCTGCCGCCTCAATCTGCTTGATAGCCTTATATAGGATGTCGGATGCCGACTGCACCGAGCGCTTAACATTACCCTCCGACACCTTGAATATCTCCTGCTCGGCAAAGCCAATAAGCTCGGTTACATCTACCTCGTCGTCGTAGGAGCGACGCTGAATCTCTGTTGCCGAGCGTATGAGCTCACGCTGCACATACTTCTGTGCGATAATCTTGGCATGAAACTCTACGTGTGCCGCCGATGCCACACGCTGTGTGAGCTGTGCGAGGTATGCCGCACCACCCACCTTTGTTAGCTCTCGCTGCGACTTAAGCTTCTCTGTCACGGTGAAGAGGTCGATAGCCTTCATCTCGAACGAGAGATCCTGGATAGCCTTGTAGATAATTTTATGCTCCTCGCTGTAGAAGGTATCTGCGCTGAGATACTCTTGAACATCGATAATAGCATCTTTCTCCAACATCAACGCACCCAACACCGCCTGCTCCAACTCAATCGACTGAGGAGGTGTAACACCTGTTATATCAGTTAGTTGAGCTAATGCATCACTATTATTTTTCGTAGCTTTGTTATATTGTTTTGCCATGATTAATTAAGCACAAATTTTTTCACATCCACAAAATTAGAAATTTTCTCGAAAACAGCAACTATATTATGCCTATAAGTTATCATAAGTTATTTTCTATTTGTTAACACAAAATTGTTGATAATGTAGATTACATAATATTTGCTTATACGATTATAAGAAAATAATATTAAATAAAAAGACTAAAAAATATTTAGAATAACTTTTTATTTATACTTTTGCAACGGAATAAAGTTTGTAAGAGATAATTAAACAAGTTAAACATTATAATAATATATTGTATGAAGACAACATTAAAGAGCTGTGGTTGCAAGTGCAACGCAACAAAAAATCTATACAACTTCGAGGTTATGGCGCAGGGTGGTAAAACTCTAAAGCTCGACACACTCAAAGGCAGGGTAGTACTTATTGTAAACACTGCCAGCAAGTGTGGCTTCACACCTCAGTATGCCGACCTTGAGGCTCTATACAAAAAGTATCACGACAAGGGTCTTGAGATTATCGACATCCCATGTAACCAGTTTGGTGGTCAGTCGCCCGAGAGCGATAGTGAGACTACGGCCTTTTGTCAGCTTAACTACGGCACAGAGTTTCCACAGATGAAGAAGAGCGAGGTAAATGGCGTAAACGAATTACCGCTCTACACATGGCTTAAGGCTGAGCAGCCATTCAAGGGCTTTGATAAGGGACATAAGCTAACAGAGATTCTCGACAAGATGCTTCGTGATGGAGATTCCGACTACGACAAGAAGTCGGATATTAAGTGGAATTTTACAAAGTTCCTTATCAACCGCCACGGCGAGGTAGTTGCCCGCTTCGAGCCAACAGCTGACATAGCAAAGGTTGAGGAGGCTATAGAAAAGCTACTATAAAGGGTATTAACAAGCGATACTTTGTATCGCTATTATAAGCCATGGGTGAGCTACGGTTCATTCGTGGCTTTTTTCTTCCAGCCCAAGGTTTTCAACATTATATTTTTATTTTTTTATACTTATATATATAATTTAAAATAAAATATAAATAATAATAGCTGTTGATAGTGTCAATAACTTTTGAGTAGGGTAGTTCTCAACAATATATTTTATTATTGTTAATTACTTTTTATTTATAAATTATTGAAAATAAAAAGGATATATAGAAATTAACACTATCAACAAATCTTTTATCAACTTCTTAACACTTCTAAAATATCAACACTCGATATTGATAACGTCGGGAATTACGGTTGATAACTGATATGAAAGATTTAATCAATTTTATTTGGAAAGAGAGAGCGGCCGTATATACAACGACCGCTCTCAAATTTGCAAATCTTTTTATCAAAAAGTTTCCGACAGTTACTAACACCGTTTTTAACACTCCGCAGGGAGCTTTTCAACAACTCTATCGGCAATGTTAGCATAGTACTCCCCGACACGTGGGTCGAAGCCTCCCGCAGGACGACCATCGTCGCCACCCTCCATGATAGATTGTATAATAGGCACCTGACCCAATAGCTCGATGCCCGCCTCCTCGGCATAGCGTGCAGCACCACCCTTGCCAAAGAGGTAGTAACGGTTGTTAGGAAGCTCCTCGGGGGTAAACCATGCCATATTCTCAACAACACCCAACACAGGAATGTTCACCTGAGGGTGGCGGAACATCTCGACACCACGTACCACATCGGCAACAGCCACCTGCTGAGGTGTAGAGACAATCACAGCGCCCGATATCTTGAGCTCGTTGATTATAGAGAGGTGAATATCACCAGTTCCTGGAGGAAGGTCGATAAGAAGGTAGTCGAGCTTGCCCCAACGTGTCTGGTGGATAAGCTGATGCAGAGCATTCGAGGCCATGCCACCACGCCACATAAGAGCGTCGGTAGGCTTGATAAAGAAGCCGATAGACATAACCTTGATGCCCAACGACTGCGCAGCAATCATATACTCATTACCCGCTTCGTCTCGCTCAGCTTCGGGAATATAGCGCTCAACACCAAACATCTTAGCCTGCGATGGACCATAAATGTCGGCATCGAGAATACCTACGTTATAGCCATGCTGGCGCAGTGCCACAGCGAGGTTTGCAGTGACTGTTGACTTGCCAACACCGCCCTTGCCCGAGGCAATAGCTATGATGTTGCATATATCCGATGTTGTTGTCTGCTGCTCACGACGACGTGGCTTGGGTGCTGCCTCACGAATGATTACCATGCACTCATTCTCAGGGAATGCCTTATGCATAAGCTCCTCAACCTGACGCTTAACCTTTTGCGCAAATGGGTCACGAGCCTTCTGAAAACGTAGGGTTATGGCAATAGAGCCATCTTCGCCCCTGTCGGCTCGGTCAACAAAACCACTATCAACAATATTCTGCTCGGTCTCAGGATGTATAATCTGACGTAATAACGCCTCCAACTCTTCATTCATAGCTATGTGGTATACTATTATTTCTTATTATAAGTTTACTTCAATTTTTTGTGGCATGGCCATCAATATACCTGTGTTGGTGAATATCTCCATGTTCTCCTCGATAATGGTATTTAGCTTATCACCGTAAGTATTGTAGTTTATGCCACACGCCTTGGCTGTTATCATTCCTATGCTCTCAAGCCACGCCTCAAAAGGAGTAAGAGGAGTCTTGATCTCCTTAAGCTTAACGTCTGCACCAAGGTCAGCTAAGTCGGCAGCCTTCAAAATAGCCTCGTGTAGGCCACCATTAGCATCTGCCAAGCCATTGCCAACAGCCTGGCTACCACTCCACACTCTACCCTCGGCAATGTTATACACCTGCTCGATAGTTAGGTTGCGACCCTCTGCCACCTTATTAGTAAATGTTGTGTAGATCTGGTCGACACTCTGTAACAAAACCTCCTTCTGGCGCTCTGTCATAGGGTTAAGGTAGCTCATAGGCATAGCCTCGGGCGATGTGAGAGCATAGTCTACGGTGATGCCAAGACGGTTTTTAAGTAGGTTTGAAATATTTGGAATCATACCAAACACACCTATCGAGCCAGTGAGAGTAAGCTTGTCAGCAATGATATAGTCGGCAGGTGCAGAGATGTAGTAGCCCCCACTTGCTGCATACTCACTCATCGAGATAACCACAGGCTTGCTCTTCTGGAGGAGTGTCATCTCACGCCATATAATGTCTGAGGCGAGGGCTGAGCCACCAGGCGAGTTAACACGCACAATAACAGCCTTGATGTTATCGTCGAGGCGTGCCTCACGAATCTGCTGAGCAAGGGTATTACCAAAGATGTAGTCACTACCTACCTCATTACCGTCAACAATCTGACCGTCAGCATAGATGATACCCACATTTTGGTTGCCCGCCAGCTGAGGATTTACGAGGGTTAGGTTTTGGGCATACTCGCCCAACGAAATCTTATGTATCTCGCCCCTGCGGCTAAACTCTACACCCGCCTCCTCAAAATATTTATATAGGTCGTCCTCATACTCTATGGCATCTATCAAACCACTCTTTTTTGCCTCCTCGGCACTATTTACACTAAGTGAGGCAGCCAACACCTTAAGTGTTGCTGACGATATGTTGCGCTGCTGGGCAACATCCTCGCATATTGTTGTCCACATCGACTCCGAAAGACTCTCCATCTGCTGACGGTTGGCCTCCGACATCTTTGTTAGGAAGTATGGCTCCACAGCACTCTTATACTTACACACCGTAGGGCGGAAAATCTCAACGCTAACATCTAACTTGTCGAGCAAGCCCTTCATGAAGAGCGTGCCAAAGGCCATGCCTCGCCACTCGATAGAGCCCTGAGGGTTCATCGAAATACGGTCGGCAACAGATGCTAAGTAGTACTCGCTCTGTGTGAAGTTATCGTCGTAGGCAACAACAAACTTTCCCGACTGCTTGAAGCGCAAGAGTGCCTGACGTAACTCCTCGATGTTTGTTGCGGAGATTATGCCAAGACCATTCTGATAGATACATATACCCTTGATGTTTGGGTCTGTTGCAGCATACTCAATAGCCGACAGAGTCTGCAAAATGGTTATAGGTGTCTGCACCGTCATAGAGTTGACATCTACCATAGGCATAACATTTGGCGAGTCAACAACGCTCTCCTTAAGGTCGATGTATAGCACCGAATCTTTAGGTGTTATGGTAGCCTCACCACCAAATGAGGCAAGCAGCGAGAAACCAAAAATCAAGCTTAGCACGAATGTTATTCCTGAGCCAATGACAACAGCCAAAAGAGCTGCGAAAAATATCTTCCAGAATTTCATATCACTACTTTTTTTGTGTGAATAATATAGTGCAAATATACAAAAAAATATCAAATAACGCCCCCTGCCAAATAGATATATTTGTAATCTAAATTAACCCTAAGGTGTTAAAATGTGGGGAATATTAGGATATTACACCTATTTTTATTATATTTGCGTGATAAATACTATTAATATGCAGTTAGCATCAACAAAGATAGAGGCACTCCGAGAGCTTCTCGCAAAGCCTCAGTCGATAGTTATTCTTTCGCACACCAACCCCGATGGCGACGCTATTGGCTCGTCGTTGGCTTGGGCGGAGATTCTTCGCAAACATGGCCACACCGTGACATGCATAGTGCCCAATCGCTACCCCTACTATCTCGAGTTTATGCCCAATATCTCGGAGATAGTGATATTCAAGAGCGACAGCGAGGGTAGGGCCAAGGAGGCACTCAAGCGAGCAGACATAATCTTCTGCCTCGACTTCCACCTTCTATCACGCCTCGACCAGCTTGGCGAGCTCATCGACGAGAATCAGCATGCTAAGCGTGTACTCATCGACCACCACTTAGACCCTGCCGAGGATTTCGATATCATGCTCTCGTATACCGAGGCGTCGAGCACCTGCTATCTCGTGGCACGCCTCATCGAGGATATGTACGGTATCGAGCATATTTCACGCTCCATGGCCGAGAACCTCTTTGTGGGCATGATGACCGACACGGGCAACTTCTCATTTTCGTCAGTTACCCCCGATGTCTTCCGTGTGGTGTCGCTGCTTGCCGAAACAGGCATCTCGATTCCCGATATCCACATCCACGTCTACAACTCATTCACCGAGGGTCGTGCACGTTTGTTTGGCTACGTCATAAACCGCAAGATGAAGATATTTCATAATGGCAGCGTAGCCCACATGTCGCTCACCGAGGAGGAGATGCGCAAGTTCTGGTTCCAGCAGGGCGACTCTGAGGGCTTTGTAAACTATCCGCTCACGATCAAGAAGATGAAGATGTCGGCAATGTTTACTGAGCACCACGACTTTATCCGTGTGTCGCTTCGCTCACGTGGCGATATCGACGTCAACCTCTTTGCCCAGCGCTACTTTAATGGCGGTGGCCATAAGAATGCTGCTGGCGGAAAGTCCTTTCTCTCGATGGCCGACACCATTAAGCACTACGAGAAGTGTGTCAAGGAGTATGCCGCTGAGGGAAGATTGTAGAACAAAACAAGCAGACAATGTTTAAAACATATTTACGACTACTCAACTTTGCAAAGCCACTAAGTCGCTACACCATACCATACTTCTTCTTCGCCGCCTTTCATGCGTTGTTCAACACCTTCAACTACGCAATGATTATTCCAATTCTCAACGCCATGTTCGAGAGCGACGGAGGCTTTGGCTTTAAGCCTCTCTATGCGTTTCCTGGTGTGGAGTTTAGCGAGGCAGGCTTCACAGCTATCTTGAGCTACTTCTACACCATAGTCTTTGGCGAGGTATTTAGCGCCGTGCGCTTCTTGGCACTTCTTGGCGTTGTCACCATCATGATGAACTTCCTAAGCAACGCCTTTCGCTATGCTGCGGCGATGACCGTCGAGCGTCTACGTGTGAACACCGTTCAGCGTATGCGTGACGAGATGTACTCTCATGTCATCAACCTCAATGTAGGCTTCTTTGCTGGACAGCGCAAGGGCGACATCATGTCACGTATTACTCAGGATGTTATGGTTGTGCAGTATTGCATCACCAACACCTTGCAGGTCGCCTTCCGTGATCCCTTCCTTATCATCGGCTTCCTTGTGCTCATGATAAGCATCTCGTGGCAGCTTTCACTCTTTGCTGTAGTCTTCCTACCTATCGTAGGTCTTGTCATCGGCCGTGTTGTCAAGCGCCTGCGCCACCCCGCTATGCGTAGCCAGGAGCGTATGGGCGAGCTTGTGTCGGTGCTCGATGAGTCGTTGTCGGGAATCAAGATTATCAAGGGCTACAATGCTGCGGGCTTCCTCGTAGATAAGTTCAAGCATATCAACACTCAGCTATCAAACCTCCTAATATCTATGGCACGCCGCCAGCAGCTCGCCTCGCCTATGAGCGAGTTTATGGGCATCACGGCTGTTGCCATAATCCTTGTCTTTGGAGGTATCCTCGTGGGTAATGGCCTTATTGGAGGTGCCGGCTTCATCGCCTTCATCGCTGCCTTCTCGCAGATTACACGCCCCTTGCGCTCATTTATCGACCAGTTTGCAAATATCAACCAGGGTGTTGCTGCGGGTGAGCGTATCTTCGCCATGCTCGACTCCCAGAGTGAGGTTAAGGATAGCCCCACAGCTCGTGACTTCGAGGGTTTGAAAGACTCTATCGAGCTTCGTGATGTGCGCTTCTCGTATGACGGTCAGCGTGATGTCATCGACGGCGTGACTATCAAGGTACGCAAGGGCGAGACCGTTGCCTTGGTGGGAGCCTCGGGAGGTGGTAAGTCGACACTCAGCGAGCTTATACCTCGCTTCTACGATGTTCAGGCTGGCGAGGTGTTGTTCGACGGCGTAAATGTCAAGGAGTATAAGCAGGAGTCGCTGCGCCAGAAGATGAGCATCGTGGCACAGGAGACAGTCCTCTTCAACGACTCTATCGAGGGCAATATCCTCATGGGTCGCCCCACGGCTACACACCATGAGGTTGTCGAGGCCTCGAAGGTGGCTAATGCCCATAACTTCATCATGGAGAGCCCCGAGGGTTATGCCACAAATATTGGCGATAGAGGCTCTAAGCTCTCGGGAGGTCAGCGCCAGCGTATAAGCATCGCCCGTGCTGTGCTCAAGGACCCCGAGATTCTTATCCTCGACGAGGCAACATCGGCTCTCGACACCGAGAGCGAGAAGCTTGTGCAGGATGCCCTCACGCACCTTCTCGAGGGTCGTACCTCTATTGTCATTGCCCACCGCCTGAGCACCATCTACAATGCCGATAAGATCTATGTTATCGACAAAGGTAAGGTTGCCGAGGAGGGTACTCACACCGAGCTTCTCGAGCGCAATGGTATTTATGCGCATCTTATAGCAATGCAAAGCTTCAAGTAATTTGTTGTGATAGCGGCGCATCAGCGACGCTTCAATCAAAAGTCCGAATGAGCAGTACTTCGAGTACAGCCCATCCGGACTTTTTTCATGTCAGCGCCACTGCTACACCACTCTGACAACAAATTTATTTCTTGTGATAAGGGCGCATCTGCGACCTTTCAATCATTGGGCTGAATAGGACGTACATCAAGTACTACCTATCCAGCCCAATTTCATGTCAAGGGCCACATCTGCAACCCTTCTAACAAGAAATTTATTTCTCGTGATAAGCACCAATCTTCGCCCCCAAGCTTAGTGCGCTGATTGAGGGGCAGGGGCAAAAAGCGGCAGAAGAGTCCGAAGAGTCCGAAGGGTCGGAAGGGTAGTGCAAATAACCCTTCCGACCCTTTGGACATTTTTGCCCCTTTGATAAGATAAATAGGAGTGCTAAAGCTTGATAGTGAAGACAGAGAGATTTTTATTACTAATTACTCTCTACTCATTACTCTCTGCTAATTAATATATTCCATACTTTGCCCTTTATCCCTCGTTTGCGGCCTCGCGTTTAGCACGTGCCTCCTTGCGAATCTTCAAAGGTGTCTTCTTCAGATACTTACGGCAGAACAGCGCAAAGTGACCATGGTTTGTAAAGCTATACATCTTGATGATGCTCTTGAGTGGCACGTTGGTCTCGGTGAGCAGGTGCTCAATCTCGACGATGCGCTGTTTCTGCATCCAGCTATATGGAGTATCGTGGAACTCCTGCTTAAACATATTATTGAAGTGCTGAATGCTGAAGCCGCAGATGTCGGCAAGCTCCTCAACAGTCTTGACGCGTGGTGCGTTGTTCTTAACGAGTGAAGCAAACGACTGGTTGCGGTCGAAGAGGTTGTAGAAGGTGCGTAGCTGAATCTGTGGAGTATAGAAGAACTTAAAGATGATGAACATCTCCTGAATCTTGGCATGGTGCAAGTGGTTGCAGTGCATGTCGTTTTTGAGGTATAGCTGCACGGTGCGTATGAAGGCCTCGATAGCATCGTTGAATGCCACCTGAGTAAACTTGTAGTTTATCTTCTTTATCTTGCCTACGATGCTATTAAAGGGAATCATATCGCATGTAGCGCCCGCAGTGATAAAGTGCGCCTTGATAATCTCGACATCGCTTAGAGCCGTAATCTCATAGTGGTAGGCACGGTAGCAGAACACAAAGTGGTTCTCACGCACAACATACTCACGACGCTCCTCAGAGGTAATCTCAAAGTTACCCGTTGTGAGGAACAAAAGACTATTGAAATCGCCACGGTCAACAATGAGCTTCTCGCCCTCTTTAAGGGTGATATACGTAAAGCCCGCCTCGGGCTGCGACGTATATGAATGGCAGGTTGCTGGACACTGGTTAGACATAGGATGTAGTTTTTGATTATATATACTCTTCAAATTATTGTCATTTAATATACAAATATACGCAATAAAAATTAAAATCCAAGCTTTTCATTCCGAAAATCCTAAAAAAGTGTGCAATAAAAATAGTTTTCGGGTCTTTTTTGCTCTTTAAAAGACCCGAAAAGTTGTTAATTTAGATATATATTATCGTAGAAATATATGCTTTTTTATGGCTCGAAGTTGCATCTGAGCATCACAGGAGGCTCATTGCGCTCCTTTATTTTCGTTATCATCGTGTCGAGATATGCCTGAATATCATCACGCAGACGCTTATATATAGGACTCGACGTGTAGTTTTCGTTGTCGAGTAGTACATCACGTATCGAGCGCAGGGTGTTGGTGTAGTTGTTGAGCTCGTTTTTGAGCGCCACACCCTCAACCTTAGATTGATGAATCTTGGCAATAGATAACTGACGTAGTTTCTCGCATACCGCCGAGAGAACAACCATCACAACGTTGTCCATGAGCGTGTGTCCGTGCATAAACATATAGCAGTTATCCTCCTCAACGCCGAGCTTTTTGAGCTTCTCGCCAAAGGCCATAACATCCTCACTCATAGAGGGGTTGTTCTTAGCCAAGGCGCTATGTCGGCGCTCCACATTGCGCTCGAGCCATGCAAGGGTGCTCTCACCATTATTGCGTATGTCGACATATCCGAGACGTACTGCCGTGCGGAATTCGGCAAGCGTGAAGACACTCTCGTGGGATAGTTGCGCCGAGTAGGCATACCACAAGAAGAGCGGGTATATGACACGGGAATAGTCGGCAAAGAACTTCACAAAGTCGAAGATGCGGGTGTCGTTCTTTGTGGCCTTGACACACACATTGTGCAGCGAGGGGGCGTAGCAGAGGTAGTTCTCTGTGGCATAGACGTATGTGTGAAACATATTCTCGGCCTCGAGCACCTCACGTGACTGCTCGTTAGCGCCATCGAAGAGGTAGTCGAAGTCGGAGTCCACGCAGAGTATCACTTGCTCGGGGTCGCTGCGTCCAATCATCGACATAAGCACCTTCTTACCCTTAGGCAAATCATCACGGTTGGGCACAGATATCTCGAAGCGAAGATAGGGGTTGCGGAAGTGGTCAAATATGCCACGCCAGAAGGCTACATCCTCGTAGCCCTCAACATATACATGCAAAAGATGTCTATCGTCCTCGGGGGGCAAAATCTCGGGAAGGCGGTCGGGGTTGTACGACGTGAGGTCACGACGTCTATGATGTTTATTGGGTTTCATAGTTGTAAAGTTACGAAAAATTTTTATATCTTTGTATATAAATATACTTTTTTAACTATTTTTTGTATATTTTATATCTTTATGGCAAGCGATTGGAAAGAGAGGTTGGGGGTGGTCTTCTCGACAAACCCCGACTATAAATATGAAACTGCCTCGGAGGATGAGTCTACGACCCTTGAGCCCTCGAAGCAAAACCTAAAAATATGGCTCGACAGGCTTAAGGGCGGCCGTGTGGCTACGGTGATACGTGGTTATGTTGGTAGCTCGGACGACCTCGCAACGCTGGGCAAGGAGCTTAAGAAGAGCTGTGGTGTAGGAGGTACAGCCAAAGATGGCGAGATAATCATTCAGGGCGACCACCGTGACCGCATCGTCGAGTTGCTTACCAAGGCGGGTTACCGCTGCAAGAAGGCTGGAGGATAGATATTAAAAGCATAATAACTTAATACGCAATATTATGAAAGAGTTAGAACTTAACCCCAATAAGGTTGTTGCCTTCTTGGGTAAGCCTGCCAAGGAGTTTACAAAGGCCGACATCGTGCGCTATATCAGCGAGAATGGCATTCGCATGGTTAACTTCATGTATCCTGCGGGTGATGGCCGACTCAAGACCCTTAACTTTGTAATCAACAATGCTGCATATCTCGACGCCATACTTACCTGTGGTGAGCGTGTCGATGGCTCAAGCCTCTTCCCATTTATCGAGGCGGGCAGTAGCGACCTATATGTTGTGCCTCGCTTCCGCACAGCCTTTCTCGACCCCTTTGCCGAGATTCCTACGCTAACCATGCTCTGCTCATTCTTCAACAAGGATGGCGAGCCTCTGGCCTCAGCACCACGCTATACTCTTCTCAAGGCGTGTGCCGCCTTTGAGCAGACCACAGGCATGCAGTTTGAGGCTATGGGCGAGTTGGAGTACTATGTCATTGCCGAGAACGATGGCCTCTTCCCCGCCACCGACCAAAGGGGCTACCACGAGTCGTCGCCCTATGCTAAGTTCAACGAGTTCCGTGCCGAGTGCATGGCATACATCGCTCAGGCGGGCGGTCAGATTAAGTATGGTCACTCGGAGGTGGGTAACTTCACTATCGACGACCTTATCTACGAGCAGAACGAGATAGAGTTCTTGCCTACGGCTGCTGCCGAGGCTGCCGACCAGCTTGTCATCGCCAAGTGGATTATCCGCAACCTCGCCTATCGCTATGGCTTCGACATTACGTTTGCGCCAAAGATTACTGCGGGCAAGGCTGGCTCAGGACTGCATATCCACATGCGCATAACAAAAGATGGCAAGAATATGATGTTGGAGGATGGTGTATTGTCACCCGTGGCACGCCGTGCTATAGCTGGCATGATGGAGCTTGCGCCCTCTATCACCGCCTTTGGAAATACCAACCCTACATCCTACTTCCGCCTTGTGCCACACCAGGAGGCTCCCACAAACGTATGCTGGGGCGACCGCAACCGCTCGGTGTTGGTGCGTGTGCCTCTGGGCTGGGCTGCCAAGAGCGACATGTGTCGCATAGCTAACCCCTTGGAGGGCGATAGCGACTACGACACTACACAGAAGCAGACTGTGGAGATGCGCTCTCCTGATGGCTCGGCAGATGTCTACGAGCTTATCGCAGGCTTGGCTGTGGCTTGCCGCTATGGCTTCGAGATGGAGAATGCCTTGGAGGTTGCCGAGCGCACCTATGTCAACGTAAATATCCACCTTAAGGAGAACGAGAGCAAACTTCAGGGCCTTGCTCAGCTTCCCGATAGCTGTGCAGCATCTGCCGACTGCCTCGAGAAGCAGCGTGCAATATTCGAGAGCCGAGGTGTCTTTAGCCCAGCTATGATTGACGGTATCATCAAGATGCTCCGCTCGTACGACGACCGCACTCTGCGTAGCGACATTGGAAACAATAGCGAGAAGATGCTTGAGTTGGTACACCGCTACTTCCACTGCGGATAGTGTGTGACTACATCGTAATATACTATAAGTGCGGGTATTGTCTAATACCCGCACTTATAGTATAGATCTATGCTTAAGCGCACCCTGCTTCTTATTTTAATATTTCATCGATTTGATATAATCGTTTGAAGAATAAACACTTGAAGTTATTTTGAAAAGAGCGTGGTAACGATTTGGGAATCGTGCGAATTTCTGCGGTTTGCGGTAGCAATACTCTCAAATAACTCTTGTA
>JAEIGA010008221.1_pt1 | contig 15807 bp, 8 predicted proteins | sample 9270691 | NCBI WGS metagenome assembly JAEIGA01 (sample SAMN17057246, study PRJNA624740) | gut metagenome | biome: biome; isolation source: fecal sample | host: Bos grunniens | place: China: Xizang | collected 2019
AAATGATGAGTTTTTTTCAAAACCTCTCTCTAAATGTTAAACTTTACAACCAAACCTAACAAAGCTTAACATTTTATATTTGCTCTCTAACAGCACCAAAATAAAACACTAGGAAAAACAAGCATTTTAGAGAAAATGTTAAAGAATGTCCATTGTTTAACATCTAAATATTTGTCACATTTAAATGATCGAACATAGTGTTTTTGTTTAATTAAATTTTTTATATTGTCTTTTTATATCCCAATATGTTACAAATAACGAAACGGAGGAAAGAACAATGTTTATTGCTAAAAAATTTATATTAGTTATGCTATCTGTTTTTGCTTTTGTTGCATGTTCACCAGATGTATATGATGATGAAAAAACAATAAAAATAGGTGTTATGCTTTCTTTAACCGGCGATGCAGCACAAGTTAGTAATGATATCAAAAATGCAATACTCGAAATGAATAAAAAGTATGCAGACAAAAACATTAAAACGCAGCTGATTATTGAAGACACCTCCGGCGACACAAAAAAGGTTTTAGCAGTTGCTAACAAATTGATATATATAGATAAGGTTGATGTTATTATAACCACAATTTCAAGTAATGCCATTTTGGTTTCCCCTTTGGCACATAAGGAAGGGATTCTACATTTCGGAACTGTTGATAATGCAAATAAGGAAGTTAATACAACAACCTTTACTCATTGGACAACCCCAGAGCAAAAAGCCAAAAAACTTGTTGAATTATTAAATAATGATAATGCAAAAAATGTAGCTATAGTCATTCAAAATATTGAAACTCAAAAAACATTATCCATGGCGGTAGAAAAGGAAATACAAAAACATAAGCTAGATTCACAAACCTATTATTTTAATTCTAATAATCTTGATTTCAGAACAGATTTGCTGAAAATAAAAAACAAAAATTATGATAAAATAGTCTTGTTAATGTTTTCTCCAATGATTGATATTGTTGCCAGACAAATAGATGAGCTCAATATAGAAACACCTCTAACTGCTATTGCATCCTTTATATACTCACAAAACAAAAGTCGATTTGAAGGAATTCCTTTTATAAATTCATATACAAGCGATGATGCAGATATTTTAGATGTCAAAAATAAAGTGAATGCGCTAAGTACACATGCATTACCACAATTTTGGGACATATTTGAAATAGTGTCGGATGTTGTTAATAAATTTTATTCAAAACACAGCCGAAAGCCAAATGGCCGAGAAATGACAGATATTATATTGAATATGCGTGAATATGACGGAAAAACAGGACATCTTGATATAGAAGCTGATAGAACTATACAGTCTCAGGCCAGTGTAATTATTATTAAAAATGGAATTGTTACGGTAATAGATTAATAATATTAATCGTTGCCTTTTTATATTTTTCAATAACTTAGTGAATTTTAGCCTTTTTTGAGCAGAAAAATTAACCTATGTAAAAATTCGCAAAGGTTTAATAAAAAATAACATACTAACATTAAAATCAGTAGGTTAACCTATAATAAAAACAATATTTTAGAATATATTAACCGAATCAAACGCGTTTATTCGAATGTGATGGTGAAAACGTATTTGATCGTATTTCTTCAATATTACCAAATTTATCTCGTTTTTGAGTAATTGGCCTTACAACATCTAATAAATTATACTCTTTACCATTATATTTAAAATTCCCAAGTGTTTGAGCAAATTGCTTATAATTCTTATGATCAATTATTTGGTAACAATCTTTTATGTTAGCAACCTCTAAACTCTTCTTCACCTGTTCATATATCGAATATGCATCAGGAATACTTTTTTTGCGTAATTCTATTCTTTCATAATTATTAGCTTTAGCACATGTAAATACTACTTCTGCAATGGCAAAGTCACTTATTAATTTTTCACAATCTTTAGGGGTAACTTTTTCACATAACCCTTGCATAACTATATGCAATGGGTCTATCATTGCTTCAGCTTGTTTTTTACACATATTTTTTATTTCAATATCCTTACGTTGCATAAACCTTTTAGTCTGTTCTTCAGACATTTCATTAAACAAATACCTATTTTTATTTAATCCGTATTGTTCTCCAATTTTGAAGCTACATTTTTTCAAATAATCAGATAAAATTTCTCCATCTTGATGAGGATTGTTCTTAAGTTCATTATAAATATCTTTACATTTACGATAAAACTCTTTAGATGCTTCTTCTAATTCTGGATACATTCCAAAGATAACAGCTTTATGCATTTCTGGTGCCCATTTATTTGCTCCATCAGCCAATTGTTTTATTTGTTCATACCAAGGCTCAATACAATCTGTCTGAATTTGATTTATAATACAAAATATTGTATGCAACGGACATGGCATTTTAGCTCTTACATCATCTGCGTTTGTCATAAGTTGTACCTTCAGTTCTGCGATATATACAAATTATAGCACAAATTTTATAAAAGTAAATAGATGCGCTAATCTCGCAGATTGTGCGTTGTTTCCGTCCACAGTTCAAAAGTCGCCTTTAAGGGCGACTTTTGGCGTCGCTACGGAAGATTTTATCTTCCTACTTACGCGAACAACTAACCTTTGCTTTGGGTAAACCCTCGCAAAGCTAAGAGAAGTTTGTTATTTTACAATCGCTTAATCTGGTTCGAAGATGAATATATTTTGACATCTCGTTTCCTACCGCCTTTGAACTTGCTTTTTATATTTCATTTAATAGTGGTATAATGTTAATTACCGGTGTTTCATAAGGATGAATATTTTTTATTGCTTGTATAGTTTTCTCTAAATCATCAATTTTAATTCTAACTTCGACCTTTAATTCAATCTCCTGACTTATTTCATTTTGTTTTCCCAGATATGGGCGGGCATTTTGTAAAGGTCTCCATGTTCCTATAACTTCACTATAAGACAAACATGAATCATAATTTCCTATGTGACCGGCATCAACATTTTGCAATGCTGTCTGCAGCTGCGTAAGATGAGTTTGGGGTATAAATATTTCCAGTTTACAAAATTGCATTTTATTCTCAGTTCTTTCGTATCAAAATATGCCAGTGATAGCTTTCAAAAGTTTGGCTGTCTTTGGTGTAATATGTTCCGACGTGTTTTATATCTTCAATACTGAAATCTTTGAACAGTTGATGTATTAAATCATAGTCGGCATAAAAATGAGGGACCATATATTCCGGACCTTGTTCATCACGCAATTTGGTATTTTCATCAACCATGGGCCAGTCTTGTTTAAAACCCCAAGTTTCTTTTGAGCCCAACGTGAGATAGCATTCGCCATTAGATTTTAAGACGCGTTTTAATTCGTCTGCTATTTTATACATTCCTTTAGTGTCGGTATGGGAAATGACATTCATACATAAAATACAGTCGATGCTTTCGTTATCAAACGGGATATTTAGCATATCGCCTTGTTTTATGTCTATATTCAAGTTTTCGGTTTTTGCCCATTCGCTTGTGTGTTCTATGGCTTCTTCACTAATATCAAAAGCCGACACATCAAAACCGTTTTTGGCAAACAAAATTGTGTGACGACCAAGGCCGCAACCCAAATCCAAAAAAGATTGTTTCTGTTGGTTTTTCCACCGTGATAGCAGATAAAAAGTCTCAGGTGCCGGATTTTTCCATGTTTGGGCAAATTCATCGGTTATGATTTGCCAGTTCCAACCTTTTGATTTGATGATGTCGCTCATAATAAACTCGCAGATAAGTTGGTCATGCTTTTGGCTCTTTATTATTTTTTTTAGTAAGACGCTTAGCCAAGATTGAAAGTTTTCGGCCTAGTTTGTTTGGCTTGGTTTGCGCCATTTTTTTCTTTTTGTCTTCTTTGACTTTTAAAATATCCAAGTCGCGTTCGGTGGCCATTTTATCAAGTATAGTCTTAATAACATGGTCTAATTGGCTGTTTTCGCGATAATCGGCAGGTAGGGCAAAGTTTACGCGGTTGTCAGCCAAAAGCTGAATGGCATTTTTGCGATGCTTACTTTTCGGACGGTATACGGCAATAGCATTGCCGCCTTTTTCTTTAACAATTTTCATTGATGGAATATCGGTCATTCCGTCGCCGAAATATATCATGCGCTTGTAAGGAATACGGCGCTGGTCATCCGGCATATATTCGTTTACGGCGCGATCTTCGGTTTTGCTCAAGCCTTTGTTGATTTTGGCAATATATTGAGTCTTGGTCGAATAGTTTACTACGCGAGCCGGCCAAATAGGTAGGCCTTCGTCATCATAGACATATGAACAGCCGAACACATCTTTGAAATGTTTGCGAATAGAAGTACCTGAAATAATTTCTTCCATGCCCGAAGAAATTATGTAATGCTCGATTTGAAGTCCATGCTTGGCACCATATTCGTTGATACGGTCAAACCATTGTTCAACTCCGTCAAAATAGGTAATGTTTTTGGCGGTGTCACACAAAAATTGTTTGGTAAGCTTTATGCCTTTTTCTTTAGCTGTTTGCTGGATAAAATACATAGTGCCGGTAATTTGGTCGGCACAGTGGTCTTTGGACCATTGGTTAGCGGTTTTCCAAAAATGTTCGGGCTTGTCACCAAGTGCCGGAATCAAAATATAGTCCTGCATATAGGTTGTGCTCAATGTTTCATCAAAATCATAAATAAAAGCTACTTTTCGATTGTTTTTTGCCATTTTGTTTATATCTCCGCTTGCAATTTTATGTTTGCTATTATAAAACATTATAAGTTAATTTTTAATTTATGCAGAAAAAAGAGGTTATAAAAATGGTAGCAACATCTATGGATCAATTGGTTTCACTTTGTAAACGCAGAGGTTTTATTTTTCAAAATGCCGATATTTACGGCGGTTTGCAAGGTGTGTATGATTACGGTCCGCTCGGAGTTGAATTGAAAAACAACTTGAAAGCTGATTGGTGGCGCGCAATGGTTTTTGAACGCGACGATGTCGAGGGTTTGGATGCTGCTATTTTGACCAATCAAAAAGTTTTGCATTATTCAGGTCATGAAGATACTTTTTCAGATCCGATGACAGACTGTAAACAATGCAAAGGTCGTTTTAGAGCTGATCATATTAAAGACGGCAAATGTCCAAATTGCGGTTCGACCGATTTGACCGAACCCAGACCTTTTAACCTGATGTTTAAGACAGCCATCGGTCCGGTTGATGACGGCTCATCTTTCGGATATCTTCGTCCGGAAACTGCTCAGGCTATTTTTACACAGTTTAAAAATGTTGTTGATTCAACTTCAAGAAAATTGCCGTTCGGTATTGCACAAATCGGAAAGTCTTTCAGAAACGAAATTACTCCGCGTAACTTTATTTTCAGAGTGAGAGAATTTGAACAAGCCGAATTGGAATATTTTGTTATGCCCGGTGAAGATGAAAAATGGCACGAAGAATGGAAAGAGGCTCGTATCAAGTGGTGGGAAGAGCAGGGCTTAAAAAGAGAAAATATCAATATTTATACCACTCCTAAAGAAGATTTGGCTCACTATGCCAAGGCTTGCTATGATATTGAATATCAGTTTCCGCACGGAATGGAAGAATTAGAAGGAATCGCCAATCGTACCGACTATGACTTGGGTAATCATACCAAAGCTCAAGACGAGATGAATTTGACTTCGCATTGTCACGAAAATAAGGAATCAACACAAAAACTCTGCATTATGGATGATAATAATAAATGGGTTGTACCTTTTGTGATTGAGCCGTCTATGGGTGTTGACAGAGGTGTGTTGGCAGTTATGACCGAAGCTTATACCGAAGAGGATTTGGGTAACGGTAATATGCGCACAGTGTTAAAATTGAAAAAACACCTTGCGCCGATTAAAGTTGCGATTATTCCTTTGAAGAAAAATAATGAGCAAATTATGGCAAAATGCTACGAGTTGAAAAAGAATTTATTGAAATTGGGTATCGGTCGTGTGGCTTTGGAAAATACCGGTAATATCGGTAAGGCTTATCGTCGCCATGATGAAATCGGTACACCACTTTGTTTGACCGTTGATTTTGAAACCATAGAAAATCAGCCGGAATCGGTTACGGTTCGTGATAGAGATACTATGGAACAAATCAGAGTTAATACAGTAGATTTGAAAGATTATTTGCGTAACTACTTCAACGAATAAAAAAACTCGTATAATGGGTTACTAATACATATTTTGCGGGTAAGAAAAATGCTCATGTACTTCTTTTGTACACTCCGCTTTTTCTTCCCTAAAATCTTATTATTAACCTCATTATCCGAATTTTTTAAGACTTGCATAATGGGTACTAATACTTAATTTAGCGGGTAAGAAAAATACATATTTTTGATGAACACGGCTGTTTGACTCAAATTGAGTTTGAGTCGGCGTTTGCACGGAATTTAAAAAAATGATTTTTTTGAAAAATTTTGCTTGCAAGATTAGAAAAACGGAGTCATTATCGCCCCGAATTTAAGTGTTGCGAATCGCAACCAATTGCATGCAATTATTTTGAAGCTTTATCTGCCAAGGGGATCCCAATCTTATGGTTTGGCAGAGTTTTTATGTATTTTAATTTGAATAAAAAATTTGTGTAAACCTTCTGCGGTCGGGTTTTGGCGTGTCCAATGGTATTGTCGCAGAATTTAACTTAATAAAGGATTAGAACGATATGAAGGAATCTTATACGAGCAAAAGACGTGTAAGAAGAAACTTTGGTCGAATCGACGCTGTTGCCGATATGCCAAGTTTAATCGAAGTTCAAACCGGTTCTTATAATAACTTTATTCAGGCTAATGGCGCTGAAAAATGTGAATTCGGTTTGGAAGAAGTTTTCAAATCTATTTTCCCAATCAGAGATTTTTCCGGAAATGGCGAGTTGGAGTTTGTTAAATATGAACTCGAAACTCCTAAATATGATGTCGATGAATGTATCAAACGCGACATGACTTTTGCTGCTCCGGTTAAAGCTACTCTCCGTCTTGTTGTTTGGGATACTGACGAGGCTACCGGTGCTAAGTCTATCCACGACATTAAAGAACAAGATGTTTATATGGGTGATATTCCGCTTATGACCGAAAAAGGTACTTTTATCTTTAACGGTACCGAGCGTGTTGTTGTATCGCAAATGCACCGCTCTCCCGGTGTGTTCTTTGACCATGATAAAGGTAAAACAGTTTCTTCCGGTAAATATTTGTTTGCCGCCAGAATTATTCCTTATCGCGGTTCTTGGCTTGATTTTGAATTTGATGCCAAAGATTTGGTTTATGCAAGAATCGACCGCCGCCGTAAATTGCCGGTAACTTCGGTTTTGTATTCTTTGTATTCAAAAGAAACCATGGAAAAAATCGCTCAGTTAGAAAAAGAAGGTAAGCATATTGATCCTGCCGAAATTAAAGGTATGGATAAAGAAGAAATTTTGCATTACTTCTATGATGTTGATACATATGAATTGGCTAAAAAAGAATGGAAAGTTAAATTTGAACCTCATCGTATGAAAGGTGTTAAATTTGACTTTGATTTAGTCAATGCCGAAACAGGTAAGGTTGTTTTGGAAGCCGGTAAGAAATTGACATCTCGTAATGCTCAAAAATTGGCTGATGACGGTTTGGCTTATTACAGATTGGCCAAAGACAAAGTTTTGGGTAAATTCTTGGCTAATAATATTGTCATTACCAAAACCGGCGAAGTGTTGGCCGAAGCAGGTGATGAAATCACTGAAGAATTGCTTGAAAAACTTACTTCAAACAAGATCAATGAAATCAAAATTTTGTTCATTGATGGTGTAAATGTTGGCCCTTACATTCGCAATACTTTGGCTATTGATAAAAACCACTGCCGTGAAGAAGCCTTGCTTGATATTTATCGTGTTATGCGTCCGGGTGATCCTCCGACATATGAAGCTGCTGATTCTTTGTTCAAGGCTTTGTTCTTTGATAAAGACAGATATGATTTGTCATCTGTGGGTCGTGTTAAAATTAACACTGCTATGGATATTTCATTTGATGACGCTCCGGATACATACGGTATTTTGCGTAAAGACGATATTTTGCGTATTGTAAAACGCATGGTTGAATTGCGTGACGGTAAGGGTGAAGTTGATGATATTGACCACTTGGGTAACCGTCGTGTTCGTTCAGTCGGTGAATTGATGGAAAATCAATACCGCATGGGCTTGCTCCGTATGGAAAGAGCAATCAGAGAAAGAATGTCTTCGGAAAACTTGAATAATGTTAAGCCGCAAGATTTGGTTAATGCTAAACCGATTGCTTCGGTTATCAGAGAGTTCTTCGGTTCTTCTCAATTGTCTCAATTTATGGATCAAAACAACCCGTTGTCAGAAATCACTCACAAACGCCGTTTGTCTGCATTGGGCCCCGGTGGTTTATCGCGTGACCGCGCCGGCTTTGAAGTTCGTGACGTACATCCGACACACTATGGTCGTATTTGTCCGATTGAAACTCCTGAAGGTCCGAACATCGGTTTGATTAACTCATTGTCTACTTATGCCCGCATTAACAAATACGGTTTTATCGAATGTCCGTATCGTAAGGTTGTTGATGGTATTGTTACTTCGGAAGTTGTTTATTTGTCGGCTAATGAAGAAGGCAAATTTATCATAGCTGAAGCTAATGCAAAAGTTACTGATGACGGTCACTTTGTTAATGAATTAGTAGCTTGTCGTAAAGCAGGCGAATTTGAGTTTGCAAGACCTGAAGAAATTAACTTTATCGATGTTTCGCCAAAACAATTAGTGTCTGTTGCGACAGCTCTTATTCCGTTCTTGGAAAACGACGACGCCAACCGTGCATTGATGGGTTCAAACATGCAACGCCAAGGTGTGCCTTTGCTTCGCTCGGAAGCTCCACTTGTTGGTACAGGTGTTGAAGCTGTTGTGGCTAAAGACTCCGGTGCTACCGTAGTTTGTAAGGCCGATGGTATTGTTGACGCTGTTGATGCTAACCGCATTGTGGTTCGTTCTAAAGATGAGCATGCCGCTAATGCCGGTGTTGAAATTTATCGTTTGGCTAAGTTCCGTCGTTCTAACCAAAATACCTGCATTAACCAAATTCCTTTGGTGAAAGTCGGTGACGAAGTTAAGGCCGGCGATATTTTGGCTGATGGTCAATGTACAGATATGGGTGAATTGGCATTGGGTAAAAATGTTTTGGTGGCATTTATGCCATGGAACGGTTTGAACTACGAAGATGCTATTTTGCTTTCTGAAAGAATTTCTCGTGACGATGTATTTACTTCGCTTCATATTGAAGAATTTGAAGTTATGGCTCGTGATACAAAACTCGGTCAGGAAGAAATCACTCGTGACATTCCTAATGTTGGTGAAGATGCTTTGCGCAACTTGGATGAAGCCGGTATCGTTTATATCGGTGCCGAAGTTAAAGCCGGTGATATTTTGGTCGGTAAAGTTACTCCGAAGGGTGAATCTTTGGTAACTCCGGAAGAAAAATTGCTCCGCGCTATCTTTGGTGAAAAAGCATCTGATGTTCGTGATACATCTTTGCGTGTTCAACCCGGTATTGAAGGTATTGTTGTTGATGTTCATGTGTTCTCAAGACGCGGTGTCGAAAAAGACGAACGCGCTTTGTCTATTGAACAACAAGAAATTTCTCAACTTGCAAAAGATCGTGATGATGAAATCGCTATTATTCGTCGCAATGTGGAAGCTCGTTTGAGAACAATGCTTAACGGTCAAACAGTTGTTGATGCTCCTAAAGGTACTTTGGCTAAAAACGCTAAAATTGACGACAAAGCTTTGGACAGCATTCCTTCTTCTCAATGGCGTAAAATCGTTGTTAAGGATGAAGCTGTTATGGCTAATATGGAAGAATTGTTGAATGCTTTTGATATGAGAGTTGAAAAAGTTCAACAACACTTTGATAACAAAGTTGAAAAAGTACAACGCGGTGATGATTTGTTGCCGGGCGTTTTGAAGATGGTTAAAGTATTTATCGCTACAAAACGTAAGATTCAATCAGGCGATAAAATTGCCGGCCGTCACGGTAACAAAGGTACAATTTCTCGTGTATTGCCATTACAAGATATGCCTTATATGGAAGATGGTACACCGGTTGATATCGTGTTGAACCCGTTGGGTGTGCCTTCTCGTATGAATGTGGGACAAATTCTTGAAACTCACTTGGGTTGGGCTGCTAAAAAACTTGGCCAACAAGTTAATGAACTTTGGGAACAAGTTAAAGCCGGCAATAAGAAAGAGTCTGAATTGAGAGCTAAGTTGAAAGAAGTTTATGGCGAAAAGCAATATAAACGCGAAATCGAACATATGACTTCGGAAGATTTGGATCTTATGATTCCTAACCTTAAAGGCGGTATTCCGATGGCTACTCCGGTATTCGACGGTGCAACAGGTGATGATATCAATCAAATGTTGTCTATGGCCGAATTGCCGACATCAGGACAAATTGATTTGTACGATGGTCGTACAGGTGAAAAATTTGACCGTAAAGTTACTGTCGGTATTATCTATATGATTAAACTTCACCATATCGTTGATGAAAAAATGCACGCCCGTTCAGTCGGACCTTACTCTTTGGTTACTCAACAACCTTTGGGTGGTAAGGCTCAATTCGGTGGTCAACGCTTCGGTGAAATGGAAGTTTGGGCTTTGCAAGCTTATGGTGCTGCTTATACCTTGCAAGAAATGTTAACAGTTAAATCTGATGATGTTAACGGTCGTACCAAGGTTTATGAAGCTATCGTAAGAGGCGAAGATACATTTGAATCAGGCATCCCTGAGTCATTTAATGTGTTGACTAAGGAAATTAAGTCTTTGTGTTTGAATGTCGAACTTTTGAACGAAGAAATTTAAGGTAAAGGAGTTAGTATAATATGAATGATATAGCAAAATATTTTGGTCAACAAGTATCTGCTGAAGCTTTTGATCAAATCAAGATTTCGATTGCTTCTCCTGAACAAATTCGTTCTTGGTCTTATGGTGAAGTAAAGAAACCTGAAACTATTAACTATCGTACTTTCAAACCTGAACGCGATGGTTTGTTCTGTGCTCGCATTTTTGGTCCTGTTAAAGACTATGAATGCTTGTGCGGTAAATACAAAAGAATGAAATATCGTGGTATTGTCTGCGAAAAGTGCGGTGTTGAAGTTACTTTGTCTAAGGTTAGACGCGAAAGAATGGGCCATATTGAATTGGCAACTCCGGTTGCTCATATTTGGTTCTTGAAATCATTGCCTAGCCGTATTTCAATGTTGACGGATATTCCGATGAAGGCATTGGAAAAAGTTTTGTACTTTGAAAATTACATTGTAATTGAACCGGGCTTGACACCTTTGGCAGTTAATGAGCTTTTGAGTGAAGATCAATATCAAGAAGCTATTGATGAATACGGTGAAGAAGCTTTCCGTGCCGGTATCGGTGCCGAAGCTTTGAAAGAAATTTTGGCTTCGATTGATTTGGAAGCTGAAAGAACAACTATCAGAGCCGAGCTTAAAGACAATGCTTCGGAAGCTAAACGCAAAAAATTGGTTAAGCGTTTGAAAATCATTGAATCTTTCATTGAATCAAATACTAAACCTGAATGGATGATCTTGGATGTATTGCCGGTTATTCCACCAGAGTTGCGTCCGTTGGTTCCACTTGATGGCGGTCGTTTTGCAACTTCGGATTTGAACGATTTGTATCGTCGTGTTATTAACCGTAACAATCGTTTGAAGAGATTGATTGAATTGCACGCTCCTGACATTATTATCCGTAATGAAAAGAGAATGTTGCAAGAATCTGTTGACGCATTGTTTGATAATGGTCGTAGAGCTCGTGCTATTACCGGTACAAACAAACGCCCGTTGAAATCTTTGTCTGATATGCTCAAAGGTAAACAAGGTCGTTTCCGTCAAAACTTGCTTGGTAAACGCGTTGACTATTCAGGTCGTTCGGTTATTACCGTAGGTCCGGAATTGAAACTTCAACAATGCGGTTTGCCAAAGAAGATGGCTTTGGAATTGTTTAAGCCTTTCGTATATGCAAAATTGGAACTCTATGGTCATGCTACAACAATTAAAGCTGCCAAGAGAATGGTTGAAAAAGAACGTCCGGAAGTTTGGGATATCTTGGAAGAAGTAATTCGCGAACATCCTGTTTTGTTAAACCGTGCTCCTACATTGCACAGACTTGGTATTCAAGCATTTGAACCTGTGTTGGTAGAAGGTAAGGCAATCCACTTGCACCCGCTCGTTTGTACAGCGTTTAACGCCGACTTCGACGGTGACCAAATGGCTGTCCATGTACCATTGTCAATCGAAGCTCAGTTAGAAGCTCGTGTATTGATGATGTCTACAAACAACATCTTGTCTCCTGCATCAGGTAAGCCGATTATCGTTCCTACTCAAGATATGGTTTTGGGTATTTACTACCTGACATACGAAGCAGAAGGAATGATCGGTGAAGGTATGGTATTTGCTGATTTCAACGAAGTTCAATTGGCTTTGCATGAAAAGTTGGTTGATCTTCACGCAAAAATTAAATGCCGTATGGAATATGTTGATGATGAAGGAAATGTTAAATATGGTTTGGTTGAAACAACACCGGGTCGTATTTTGGTATCAGAGGTTTTGCCGAAGCACAAAGATGTTCCTTTCTCACTCGTCAACAGATTGTTGCGTAAGAAGGAAATCGGTGAAATAATCGATACTATCTATCGTCACTGTGGTCAGAAAGAAACCTGTTTGTTTGTTGACAAGATTATGTCATTAGGCTTTAAAAATGCTTGTAAAGCAGGTATTTCTTTCGGTAAAGATGACCTTATTGTTCCTGAAGCTAAGAAGACTTTGATTGCTGAAACCGAAGCTCAAGTTAAAGAGTTTGAAGAACAATATCAAAATGGTCTTATCACCAAGGGTGAAAAATACAACAAAGTGGTTGATATTTGGGCTGCTTGTACCGATAAGATTGCTGACGAAATGATGAAAAACATTTCAAAAACCGAAAACGGATACATCAACTCAGTATACATGATGGCTCACTCCGGTGCGCGTGGTTCGGCTGCTCAAATGCGTCAGTTGGCCGGTATGCGTGGTTTGATGGCAAAACCGTCAGGCGAAATTATTGAACAACCGATTATTTCAAACTTTAAAGAAGGTTTGACCGTGTCGGAATACTTTAATTCAACCCACGGTGCTCGTAAAGGTTTGGCCGATACTGCGTTGAAAACCGCTAACTCAGGTTACTTAACTCGTCGTTTGGTCGATGTGGCTCAAGATGTGGTTGTTACTGAAACAAACTGCGGAACCGAGAGAGGTATTATCGTTCGTTCAATCGTTGATGGCGGTAATGTTATCGTTTCTATCGGCGAACGCATTTTGGGTCGTACAATTCAAGAAGATATTATTCACCCTGAAACAGGCGAAGTTTTGATCAAGCGCGGTAAGTTAATTGATGAAAATGATGTCGAATTGGTTGAAAAAGCCGGTGTTGAACAAGTTAAGATCCGCTCGGTATTGACTTGTGAATCTAAACACGGTGTTTGTGCTGCTTGTTATGGTCGTGACTTGGCCAGAGGTACTCCGGTTAATGTCGGCGAAGCAGTCGGTGTTATTGCCGCTCAATCAATCGGTGAACCTGGTACACAGTTGACCATGAGAACCTTCCACATCGGTGGTGCTGCTCAAAAAGGTGCTGAACAAGCTTCTATTGAGATACCATTTGCCGGTGTGATGAAATTGGAAAACGGTCATATCGTAGTTAACTCTGAAGGCAACGGTTTGGTGCTTTCTCGTAACTGTGAAGTTGTTATCGTTGATAATCAAGGTCGTGAAAAATCTCGTCATAAAGTTCCTTATGGTACAAAACTTTTGGTTGCTGAAGGCGACAAAGTTAAAAAAGGCCAAAAGGTTGCTGAATGGGATCCGTTTACTGTTCCGGTTATTACTGAAAAAGCCGGTAAAGTTGAATTGGTTGACTTGATTAACAATATTTCGGTTAAAGAAGTTACTGACGAAACAACAGGTATCGTTTCTAAAACTGTTATTGATTGGCGCTCAAATTCTTCTTCTGCCGGTTTGAAACCGAGCATTATTTTGAAGGATGCCAAAGGTAAACAAGTTTTGTTCGACAATGGTAAAGAAGTTCGTTACTTTATGTCTGCTGATGCAATTTTGTCAGTTGACAATGGTACAGAGGTTAAAGTCGGTGATATTATTGCAAGAATTCCGCGTGAATCTTCAAAAACTAAAGATATTACCGGTGGTTTGCCACGTGTTGCCGAGTTGTTTGAAGCCAGACGCCCGAAAGATCCGGCAATCATCTCTGATGTTAACGGTCAGGTTGAATTTGGTAAGGACTACAAAGCAAAACAACGCATTACCGTTGTTCCTGAAAAAGGTACTCCTGTTGAGTATTTGATACCGAAAGGTCGTCACTTAATCGTTCAAGACGGTGATATCGTAAAACGCGGTGACGCTTTGGTTGACGGTACTCCGGCACCACACGATATTTTGCGTGTATTGGGTGTTGAGAAGTTGGCTGAATACTTGGTTAAAGAAGTTCAAGATGTGTACCGCTTACAAGGTGTTAAGATCAACGATAAGCACATTGAAGTTATTGTATCTCAAATGTTGCGCAAAGTTGAAATTACTAACCCGGGTGATACTACATTCTTGGTCGGCGAACAAGTTGACGCTGATGAGTTTGCATTGAGAAATGCCAAAGTTATCGAAGCCGGTGAAACACCTGCTGAAGCCGATCCGATACTTCTTGGTATTACAAAAGCAAGCTTGCAGACCAAGTCATTCATCTCAGCTGCATCATTCCAAGAGACAACTCGTGTCTTGACCGAAGCTGCAGTTGAAGGAAAAGTTGATGATCTTCGCGGCTTGAAAGAAAATGTTATCGTAGGTCGCTTGATTCCTGCCGGTACAGGTACTGTACTCCGTGCATTGAAGAAAGTTGCCGCTCAAAACGATAAAGAAATTCAAGCGCTTAAGGAAGAGCAACAACAAGCCCAATTGGAAAATTCATCTAATGAATAACTAGATGGCAATTTGCAAGGTAGGTGTCATATCGCAAAATTTGAAAACTCATGTACTATTCTTTGTACACATCATTTTCAAACTTTGACGATAGCACACCTACCTATCAAATTGATTGCTTAAAAAGTTTAAATTGGGCAATTTGCAAGAAAAGGTGTCATATCGCAAAATTTGAAAACTCATGTACTATTCTTTGTACACATCATTTTCAAACTTTGACGATAGCACGCCTACCTATCAAATTGATTGCTTAAAAAGTTTAAATTGGGCAATTTGCAAGAAAAGGTGTCATATTTTGTAATATGGCACCTGTTTTTTTATCATTATTTAAATAAAAAAAAGAACAAACCTTTTTATAGGATTGTTCTTTTTAAAGTCACCTGTTTAGGTGATCCGGATTATACGTAATTTACATATAATCTGTTGCTTTCAGACTAAAAATTTTTTTTGGGCTCGTTTTGTGTGTAGAGGCCAAAATTTTTAATCTCTTTTTTCGTCTTCCCTTGGCGTTCGAAGACAATTAGGTGTGGAGTTTCTCCGGTTTTTTCTTACTATTAAGCATGGCATGAACGCGACACTGTGCTGAATAGCTGGCTCCTATTTTTTTAAGTGCTTTTTTAATTCAGTTTCTGCTGAATTGGGTTAATTAATTTTCAGCTGAATTATGTGTGCCGTTGGAGCCTTTTACATTTAATCGACATAATAATCCATCTGTTTATGAGAGGAATATACCACAGATTCGATATGCTGTCAATAGTTTTTTTTGTAAAAATTTGTCTAAAATGTTTAAGGCGGCGATTTATGTCAGAAAAAAAGGATTGAGAGAATAGAAAACAGCA
>JAEIGA010008222.1_pt1 | contig 15807 bp, 17 predicted proteins | sample 9270691 | NCBI WGS metagenome assembly JAEIGA01 (sample SAMN17057246, study PRJNA624740) | gut metagenome | biome: biome; isolation source: fecal sample | host: Bos grunniens | place: China: Xizang | collected 2019
ATCGTCTGCCGTATAGAACTTTCGCTCAATATACATGTAGAGTTTCTTTTGTTCACGTGTCAAACGTTCGACAAACAGATACCAATCCTTAACATTTCTCATCAAACGGTCCTGTGACTTGATAACGATGATGTCAAACTTATCTAAACGCAAATCATCAAACAGACGATTATATTCTGTTCGACCTTTTGTAGTTGTACCGGAACGACTTTCCACGTATTCATCAACCAATAACCATCCTTGCTGTGCAATGCACTCCTTGGCTTCTGCCACTTGACTGACAAGGGCTTCCTTCTGGCTTTCTTCTTCTGTACTACAACGGGCATATAAAACTGCCCGCCGCATTATGTTTCATCCTCCTGCTCAATCTTGACTGTAAGTCTAATTTTCTCTTCAGGAGTAATAAGTTGTTTTTTCAATAAAATATCTGTAAGTTTTAACATAATATTTTTCTTTCGCATAATAGTTAGTCTCCTTGAATCAATATTTTTTTGTTCCACAGGCATAAGCAATATTTATTTTTTATTAACTTATGCCTGTTTGTTAAAATTTAGTATTTGTGTGACGTTTTCCAATACAGTTCGGGAAGGTTAATGTAAATTAGCGTACTTTGAAAACAGTGGGTCTTTTGCATGTTTTATCCTCACTTTCTCCCTTTTTTACAACGGTATATACGTTTCTTAAGTTGCTTTTTCCTGGATAAATCAAAAGTTCCAAGTCAAGCCAATCACAAACCATCTTGAATTTTTCAGATGACATTGTATCTTTCTGAATCTGTATATCCAGATTCTTCAGGATATCTTTCTTATATTCAGCGACGATTTTGTTCTTACTTTTCTGGAATTCTTCTTTTGTATAATCTTGAATTTTCAACAACTCTTTTTTTAATTCTTCTTTACGTTCTTCCTTATAAGTTGAACTCAAAAATGTGATTTCATCCTCACTTTTACCAAGCCAAGCAAACTGGTGGATTGCAACTTTTTTAGGGTCTTCTGAAGCCAATTTCAAGAATCGCTTTTCCGACAATAACATATTTCCCGTCTTCTCTTCTGCAAATGCATTGATTGTCATATAACAATCGGTATTTTGGAAACTATACCACAACAAGTTTTCACTGTAGTATTCATTGACATCACGTGTCAAAACCAAGTAATTACGAATCCACTCGGACTTGTCATCACGTCCGTACCACCCTTGCAGAAAATGTTGAAAATCCCTTTTTGATATACACTCCCGGCACTCACTAATGGCATCAATTTTTTCATTGTATTGATTTACTCTTTTTTGATAATAATCAATACTTCTCGGAAATATAAATAAATTACATTCCTCAGTTTTCTCTGCTCTAATGCGTCCAATCATTTGTAAAAAACTAACCTTTGATTCCGTCGCAATCACAACACTACCCACATCTGGATCATGGATAGATACGCCATTATCAAGAACAGATGTTGTTATTAACACTCTTCCTGGTACTTTGTGCCCCGCAACAAGTTTTCTAACTGCTTGCTCTTCTTTTCCTTCTTCAATAATTTTTGAATTCAAGATTATGATATCGCTCGACGTATATGCGTCTGTTTCACAAAGCATTTTTTTAATTTTCTCAGCCTTTGTTTTATCATCAATAAACCATACACTTTTCCTTCCTGATTTTGCAACTGCATTGACAATACTTTCAACATCTTCAGAATAGCAACAATTGAATCGAGAATAGTCTGCTTCATCGATAAAATCATAGATTTGTCCAACATAATGATATTCTTCCATACCGTCAAAAGGTCGCTCTTCTTTTTCAACCTTTTTCTTACACTTCTTGAAGGTATTTTCCAAAAGAGGTAGTACCTCCTCTGGCGTTGCAGTCATAAATACCATAGTTTTAAAATATCCCGCACGGATAATTGCTTGTAAAAGCACATAGGTTCCGAAACTGTTAAAATCAGAGTCTGCATAAAAATAATGTATTTCGTCACATATAATCACATCATATTCATCAAACATAAATCTGATATCAGCTCCATTTTTTACTTTTTCTGCGATTTCTTGATAAGTCGCTATCTCCACGTCGTCAATAAATTCGATGTATCTCTCATAAATTTCTGCAATATCGAAATCATATTGTCGATGCAGTAGTGTGCGGTTACACAAAATTAGTATCTTTTTTCCTGCCATGCTACAAAATTGCAACACTTCGTAAATTATAAAACTACTCTTGCCCATCCCCGTAGGAGCAAAAACACCAACTTTTTTGCCTTTAAGCCAAGAAACATAATCTTTTCTTTTTATTAAATCTGCTATATATTGCTTCATTGATAAAATTCCCCCATATAATTAATATAGCTACGGTGGCCTCCGTAGCTATATCTTATCTTATGGTGTTATTACTGTCTAAAGGCTCAGAAATTTCTGACACCCTGGCTATTTTATACACAAAAGAGTTTTTATCACTTCTCGACTAAGTATCGCATAGACATGTTTTTGTTCTAACCGTTGTTCCTTTCCCTTTCCATTCTTTCTTATCTTTATCTCCATCTTATTAAATATCTTTTTTTCTTTTTCCTTGATTTCCTTGTATGCCTTATTTCTTAGTTTATAATAAATATCATACAATTCTTCCACAGTATCTGGAAATTCCATCTCTCTCATTTCTTCTTCAACTTGACTTTTTATCTTCTTTCCGGCTTCATTTCTAGCTTTCCCCACAACAAGTATAACACTCTGCCCAAAAACATTATGTATTTCCCATTGAATAACTTCATTCAAATATTCAAATGAAAGACTTGAACTTTTTGTCAGTGCAATAAGTTTTTCTTCTGGCAAAACATCATAAAAACAATCTTGTACTTGTCTAACATTTCTCCAATCACATATATGGCACTCTTTAGTCCAGTTTTTATAAGCTTCCTCATCATTATAATATTTTTCCCAAGCACTTTTTACTTGTAAATGCAAATGACGCATTCGTCCAGCTACATCAGACAAGAAGTAGTTATACTTGTACCATTCTATCTCTAAAATCTGTTCAAAGATTTCGGACACCACATTTTTTATTACTTCAACAAATTTGATTGCATTACAAACTTCCTCTTCGGAACTCATTTTTATTCCCGAAGAAAAAATCAAATCCATAATCTTCTTTCGAATTACAAATGGTGTCAATGTCGTTCCTGTTCTTATTACACTCAAGCTGCCTTCAAGCTCTCTTACACTGCCAAACATTCGTACATAAGGATATATTTGATTAATATATCCTATCCCCAACGAATATTCCATCAACAACAAATTTTCCATATAGCTTTCTTTTAATGCGCTATATATGGCATAAGTATTTTTAAAAGAATATCGAGTATAATCCTCTATATCTGATTCAACGTCAAATATGTTAATATGAGACAAACTAATCATCGTTTTATGATACCTAACGCATCCTCCTGGAATACTTTGTATTTCGTATTTATCTGCCTCATCCTCTATATCATATTCATCATTCTTAAACGAATTCATATCGCACATCTGAACGACTGGCACAGGATATAACTTACGTACTAATTCTTTATTTACACGACTGTCACTCTTTTTCCAAGCAATTTGAATATCAGTTTTTGTTTTTTCCAATGCTTTTTTAGCTCTGACTCTTTTCTCCCACGTATCCTCACTTTCTCCTTTTTTACGCCGAATATTAATTTCCTTTTTAAAAATTTCATCATTTGCATTATTATATATCCATCCCATATAAATAGCACAATGAGTATCATCACAATAACTTATAGGTTCATCAATAATATTACAAACTTCTTTGATAAGTTTTTCCCATATAACCCGCTTTTTCTCATCACTAGGAATAACTCCTAATGCAGGCAAATTAATCTTTTCTTTATAACCACTTTCGTCAACAAATCGATTTATATATTGGGGTATTTCCGAATCATAATCTTCAAAGTCAGAAACAACATCTATACCATATTTCTTCTTTAAATACACTTCTGCTTCCAATTTGCTTAATCTGGATTTGGGGTTCATAAATTTATACTGCTTCATTGATTCATCCTCCGATTTTTATGTATATATTGTACCTGAAAAACTGCAAAACTGAATTTTCTCTATATAAGGTGTCGTCACTTTTTCACTTTTTCATTGGAATGATTAATACTTCGCCTTACATATTCTTCCACCCTGTTTATTCGTTTTGATCCTGTTTTTACTCCTTAAAACAAGATAAATATCTTTCTATTTCACCTGCATTTTTTATTTCCATATGACATAACTTTGCCAAATACTTTTTCTTTTCATATTCCGCTCTTGTATGCACATCACAAAGTTTAACACTTTTATTTTCGGGCCAAATCTCATTGATAATTCCTGTTTTCAAAAAACTACTTAAAATTCCTTGTCCTTCATATTTCTTCTTCATAACTGCATGAATGTCATATGACCCCATACGATATATCCCACCTACTTTAATTCCATTTTTTACTAGTACAATAATTTCCTAATATTCTCTGTAAGGAAGGATCTTCCCTCGAACCTTGTGCCAAAATTTTCTATTAAACAGATAAGCATTATTCGGTATTAATTCCACGCCCTTATTCAATTTACACCTTCTAACCAAATACAAAACATCTTCATTTGTCATGTGTTTATTCTTCCTCTAATTTATATTTTTTCAAATGTCACTCCACTGCCATATATTATAACACAGAGTCTATATTTATAACAGCATTACATACTTCTGCTACACACTCCCCACCTGCGCTTACTATTATTACTTTAGCCATCAGCTCACCTCCTATCAAATCTCCTCTTTGTCAAAAAATAACAGACCTGCCATCAACAGGTCCGTATTTTTCGTATGTGAGCACCGCACAGAATCAAAATGTCAATATAAATTCCAACAGTTTGCGACCGCAGCGTCTAATAATTACACCAATTTCCCACAAAACACATTTCCTCCCCTAGTTAAATTCCACAACGCTGACCTCATGCGCCTCTCTACTGTAATAATAAACATTATCAGACAAATAATCATCCTCGTTTACCTGACATTTATTCACGTCCACAACAGATTCCTGTAACTGCTCTTTAGATGGTGCTGAACTAGCCAATACCAAGATAATTTCATGCATAGAACTCGGCAATATAAAAAAGTTCGATTCTAATTCCTCTGCAGTTCTTTTCAATAAATCCAAGTCAAACAATCCTGCTGCTCCTCGATTTTTCGTTGTATTTGTGACAACATACATTACTTCATCTTCCGGAATATCAAGCTCAGAAACATCTTTATCCATTAATTCAGCAATAACCTGTTGCATAGGCTTTACATCATACTTGGCATTCTGCTCTGCAATTTCAAACACTTCTTCCTCGGAAATATTCCACAAGCACAATAAGTCCCTCGTAATGTTAACGCATGCAATTCCATCATCATCCGGCAGTTCCACATATACACCATACGCAAAATCTAATTTTTGCTTATAAACATAACCATTGTAATCCATGCACAGTTGATTTTTCTCCATATTAACGATATATGGATAGATGTGTTTCTTCGCCTGATTCCAGTCTTTCACAATATTTTTAAATTTGCTCATCTTCTCACATTCTAGTGCCAAATCGATGCTATCCAAAACAAGTCCCATATCTTCCACCCTTTGATAACCGTCATAAAGGTTGTCCGTATATACAATCGGTACAACATCATCCTGTCCTACAATTTCAATACCTTGTTTTATTCCATTAAATTTATATCGGGGTTTTCTTACAAACTTTGCATCAGGATATCTTTTCTCCAATGCCTTCATGAGTTCTAATTCAAATTCTTCGTAACTTAACATTTGCCTTTTCCTTTCTATGCCACTTCTCTATATTCTGTGTCGAAAATATCTTCATTCGGTATTTCTGTCATATCTAAACCAATATCATTTTTTACACTTTCATCGGTAGATAAAATTCTACGAATATCTGCTTGTAATGGTGCATACTTAAGTGCTTGTTTAATAACTGTTTTCTTTGCCATGCTGTTATAGTTTGTAGTCCAAGGGCTATACGCTGATTCAAAAGATTTCGAATACTCCTTTGCATATTGGTCAATGTCGCTTTTACTCATAACCTCGAACCCAAAACCACCATTTGTCAATTTAAAAAGACCATAAAAAAGTTTCACTTCTCCACGATTCTTTAGTGCCGGCTTATGAATCAATTTCGGATTCAATCCCAGTTCATAGATAAATTCATCATTCTCATAGACCTCCTGTGCCGAAATAATCTGCATATTCGGATTACGATAACCCAAATCAATGAGTCCTTTATACCCTATCTGGAATTGACATTCCATTGTTCCCTTATTGTTGTATGGAATCAAATATGCTTGTCCCAACGGAGTGTTTGGTTCTAATCCCAACTGTGCTGCATTCATCAGCGCTGCCAAGAAGCTAATCTGTGTACACTCTCTTAATTTCGGGGTAGTATTCAATGCTGATAAAGCCATTCTTGTAAAACGTTCTACCGTTATTACTTCTGGGAGTGCCCTTTTGATTTGTGGCTCCATTACCTTAATCATATCCGCAATATCCATACTCTTAGTTAGTTTGCCTGTGGTCTTTGCCACTTCTGCCTTTCCAGCAAGTTCCTCTTTTAATTGTCCTGTGTTTGTTGCCATTCTTTTATCCTCCTAATATTCTAAAATCCATTTTAAAATTAGTAACCATAAAGGCGTGTTCCCTTTTCTCATCTATATCCTCCTGTTTAGACACAAAAAGAGACAGACCTTTACGATCTGCCTCTATGTGTTATTTATATTTGTTGTTTTTGTTTTGATAAATTGAGATTTGATGATTCACTCATCTTTATATTCTGTATTTTTAATACCATGAGAATTCAATTTAGAAATCATGCCATCCAAATTCTTCTTCCAAAATTTTTTAAACCAATCTTGATGACCAAACCATCTGACAATTGTTGGGCTAATAGCATAATAGCATTTAATAAACAATTTCCCATACCACGTTGTATCTAGTACGATATCTCTGAATCGTCTGAGAGTCCATACCTCTGGGCAATCATAAGAACCGTAAACGCAGGTAGCAATGTAACAACCACTATTGTCACTGCTTGTATTCGCTGATTGTTCAAAACTCTTAAATGCATTTGCATTTATCGGCTTTGATTTTTTAGATTTATATGGTTTCGTAGACATTGTATATTTATCATAAAAATTCTTTTTTCTGCTTGTTGGAAAGCCTGTCATTTTCTTCCACTGTTTTTGAGATTTATTGTACTGTTTTTTATACGAACTTAATATGCTTTTAACCCTTTTTGCCATGTATTTTTCCTCATTTCAAAGTTTTCTTTAACTACAATTCCGTGTATGATATTTGATATTCAAACAACCTCATACGCTTATCAGCATGAACCTTATCTATAAGTTTTTGTGTTGGACTATTTAAGCAAATAATACCATATACCTTTTTATCCTTGAACTGCTCACTTTTTTCAAACCAATCAAGATATTCAGCAGTTTGTTTATATGCATCATCATAACCAGAGTCTTTTTTCAACTCAATTATGTACAAATTACCTTTATCATCTTCACACAACAAGTCCAAACGACCAATCGGTATTATATATTGACGACCATAAACACCTTTTCTTTTGTACATCTTTAATTTAAGGCCAAATACTTCCATGCCAGATTCAATTCTTGCTGTCAGTTCATCTTCTAACAACTTTTCATTTGAGAATTGTTGACGTTTAATACCTAAGTCTACTGCGTTTTCTTGTGATGTTTCATCTTCTAAAGGCTCAGCAACTTCTTTTACAGGTTCCTTCTTTATTTTTGCGTTTGTGTTATCTAATTTATCTACACGCTTCTTAATATCTTTTGATATCTTGTATTTATCTGTTTTAACAAATGCTTTTGCATCCTTATTTCTGCCAAGTGCTATAAGTACTCTTACATAGTTATTCGCAGCATAAATATAGTTTGCATCCATCTCCAAACACTTTTCAAAATAATACTGTGCTTCTTTATACTTTTTCTGTAAATACAAACTGTATCCTAAGTTATTTAAAAAGTTTATATTGTTAGGAACGATTTCTACTGTTTTTCTATAATAATCTTCTTCCAACTTATGATTTTTTACTTTTCCGTAACTCCATGCCAACATAAAATACAAATCATTCTCTGCAAAGAATATACCTGTTTCTTCCACAGATTCAAAGTATGCAATAGCATTGTTCCACATTTTCATAGAATAATAAGTATATCCTACTAATTCTTTAATCAAAACTAAGTTTGGATATTTCTGCATCATATCAAGCAAGAGTTTTAAAACTTCATCGTCAGTCTTACATTTATAATATTGTTCAACTATATCACATAGTTCTGGAATACCATCTTGAACTGGGTATTTACGTAGAGTCTTTGCCAAATAAGACCAGAAACCATCAAAAGCTTGCTTGAATGGTTCAAAGAACATATCAACAAATGTACCTTCATTCATAAAATCTTCAGGTTTCTTAAGTTCATCTTTTATGTCTCTATATAAAGAATCCATATACCTTTCAAGCATAGATAAACACTTTTTATTATCTTGCTTGAAAAAATAATATGTCAAATGATAATACTCATACTCTTTCGGCAACAACTTGACCATATCCAAATACGCTTGAATCAATTCATCTTTCTCAAAGTTTGCCTGATTATATTTTGTATAACCTTGCGAGATAGCATATAAAAGACTATTACAATACATTCTTCTTACTGCATCTTTATACTCACTCTTCATTTCTTTCAAACGTTTAATTTCTTCTTTATATGTTTTACATCCAGACAATGTCTCGGCATATAGTTTATCTAGTTCTTCATTAGAAATCATGTTATTTTTTCCTCCAACACAATAATTATTGTTTTTTACATCTTTTTCTTTATTTGTTCATTTCTTCAATTATACATCACTTGACAAATATTTCAAACAACTATTATGCGGCTTTTACAGTAAACCTTCTACTATTTGTCTGTTTTAAGAACTTTTGATAAATCTCTGGCTCCTGTTCTTGTAGTGCCTTAGTATCCAACCGATTACTAACGACTGCCTTCCAAGACACTCTAAACAATTGATTCTCCGCTTTTTCTGCATCGCCCATATACATCTTGAGTTCTTGTTCTATCTGTCGTTTCTCAGACTCCAGTTTGTCCATCAGCACAACCAATTCCTCTCGACGTTTTAACTTGTCATCAAATCCTTGCAGTGGTATCACAGCACCTGTTGACTCTTTGAAATACTCTGCAATTACACTGTCTGCCAATTTAGAGCCATCTGGATCAGGTAGAACTCTTTTCAACACGTGATTCTCCCAAAAATTCTTCTCTAACTGAATTAGGTTTGCAATAATCTCTTCATCACGTTCTAATTTATAGACCTTAAATTCCCTACCATAGATTAAAACAGCTACATACCAAGCATCTGCATTACAAACGCTCATGTAGTGGTAACATTGCATTTGATAAGATAATGGTATCTTATCTCCACTCCAATATTCAGCCATAAAAGGACTGGCAGTTTTGCACTCCAATCCCGCATTCTCACCTACGACCATTCGGTCCACATCTGCAAGCATAAACGGATTTTTTTCGTCATAAAACATAGCATTTGCCCGTCTAACCTTTTTTCCTGTTTCTTCTGTGAATCGTCTTGCAACATATTCTTCCATTTCCCTGCCTTGTCGCATTGCTTCATTGTCGGTATCTTCAATCTCATCGGAAGTTTTATCATAATAAACTTGCATTGCGGAACGATACGGATTAAATCCACAGATTGCTCCAGCGTCAGAACCACCAATGCCCTGCTTTCTATAACGTAACCATTCTTCTCTTGGTAAAGTAAGAGTAGATACCAATTTCTTCATGCTACCATTTCTCCCTTCTCTGCAAAGTTTTCTTTGTGAATTTCTGCAATTTCATCCTGCAGATAACCATTCAGTTCTTCATCCGAGGAATCCTCCACCTTCAGCCAGCCTTCAAATAAATAAGCCAGAAGATCCGGAAATGTAACAAGGGTTGCCAACACATTTTCCGAAAATTTCTGACTTAATTCCAACATATTTTCATAAATGCACATATAACATTGAATCCGATATGCATTTCCGTATATCTCTTCTGCAGATAATGCTAATTGAGCCTTTTTAAATTTTTCATACTCAACATTCACTTTTAAGCAGAGCAAAGATTGTAATTCGTCTTTCATAACTGCCTCCTACGCTGCCTGTACCATTTGATACGCTTTGTCAATCAACGGATTGCCTTCTACTGTCTTTGAAAACAGATTTTCCTTATAATTTGCAGTTCTCCGTAGTGGTTCCGCATGAGTTGCGAAATCTGATACTGCATTTATAAAGCGATATGCATTTTTACCCAATCCAACTAAATCCGGTGCTTCGAAATAGCGAATCTTCATATCTTCCTGAAGACGTTTAATATTGCGAATCTGCTGTGAAGTTGCACTTTCATCCACAGGTAGCATCTCTGCAATAAACTCCATAACTTTTGCATCCGTCATAGATATCATTCGTAAGGCTTCAAACTCTTTTCCAAGTGCGTCCATATACTTCTCCGCCATAAATAGTGTATTCTTTGCTTCCTGCATTTTTTCTTTAATGTCTCCCGTGTGAATCATAGACCATGAACGTTTCGCGGTATTCAGAGCAAGATTAAGCGTGTTATTACAAACCACACGAATCGGTGTCAATGCAACCTTAATTGCACCAGAGCCGTCATGTGTATTAGAAAATACTAAGTACGGGCTAATGCGCTCTCCTGAAATAATATACTCATGTGGCATGTGTGCCAATAACCATACCTTCTTTCCGCCTTGTAATGAGCCTGCCGTTTCGTAACGGACACCTTCTCCCAGTAGTTCATCCGTAAATGCAAAGGCTTCCTCATTTTGGATTACTTTGTAACGGTCTGTAACCACTCCCAATACCCTGCGATCACTAGCTCGCACATTTGCTTTGTAACCTTCAATTAATTCTTCTGTTTCTGTGTAGATTGGCTCCTGTACTACTTGCCAATCTAATCCTGCAAGTCCTAACGCTTCTTTTGACGTTGGTGCAGTAATTACCCTTGTTCCGAGTCCGTGCCAAGGGGTTTCTCTTACATAAAACATTGTCTCAATATTCGCTGCCATAACTTTTTCTCCTCCTTCATTTTAGGCATTAAAATAACCAGAGCCATCTTGACTCTGGTTACTTTGTTCAGTTTTATAATATGTAATTGTAGTTGACTATTTTCCCTCTATTGCAGTTTGCTTTGGTCATTATATTACACGTCGAATCTCTCCATCTTCACCCACTACAATACGTACTCCACATCCTTTGCAGGTAATTCCAGTATTCGGTGTAGTAATTCGCTTTTCTCCACATTTTGGACAACAAACTTCAATTTCATGTTCTTCTTCCTCATCATCTACATATATCAATTCTCCTTTGGCCTCTGCTTCCTTCAAAAATTGCACATGTTTTTTCTGATACGTTTTATCAATGATATGATTTTGCACATTACATTTTATTTGTGAGACTGCGGCGTTAACACTCAGTCCAAGCACATCTAATTTCCTTGCGACGCTTTCATATAATCCTAACATCTTTTTTCCTCCATTAATTCTCAGAACCTTCTATGATCATACTGATTCCTTTTCCAATACCACCTCTTCCATAAAGGAATGCATTCCTTCTAAAGCGATTTCCCATGCTCTTCTCAAAATCCATTTTTTGTCGAACATATTCAAAGCACTCTTTTACTTCTTCCTCTGAGTAACCTAATTCAACACCAATTTCTGACGGCTTCCGTGTGCAAAATTCCTTGTGTTGCACAATGTCTACAAACATTTTCTTGTATGCTTGCACTTGCTCCGCACTCAGCATCTCTTCTTCAAATTCTTCAATATCCTCCTCGTCATCATCAAGAGTGTCTCCGGCTTCCAGTCGTGCTTTTTGATATTTACGGACTTTTGCATCCGTCTTAATGTCAATTGCTGCATTTTTTACTGCACATTCCGCTTCAAGAAAGGCTCCTTCTATTGCAATTCCTGCCATTTCTAACCCTTCTCCAATTCTCTCAAACAATCCTAGCATTTTCTTATCCTCCTCTTTCCCTTAATATTAATCACTTGGATTCTTGTTCACGGTTATAATATACAATCGTCCTCATTGCCATTTACATTTTTTCTGCAATAATTCAATTGTTGATTTCATTATAGATGCACACAATGACACATTTTGTCCTTCTGAAAAATAATACAAAAATTTTTCAAAATATTTTTCCATGACATATTCTGTCCTTTTGAAAACTTATAATTACATATCATATACATGACCTAAAAGCAATTCAAAGGTAATCTATATCTATCCATAATTGTTTCATGATTGACGGCACCTCTTATTACAATCGAGGTGTTTTTTTGCGTTCTTTTTTTAAGCACCTTGCAATTAAGAACGGATAATCATATGAAAACAATGAACGGAATCTATGTATCTGCAAAGTTTTTCACAACAAACAATGAAACAACTTCGATTGATGACTATGCAATTCATCAAATACAACTGCTCTGTGACAATCCAGTTACAGAGAGTTCTTGTATTCGGATTATGCCAGATGTACATCTAGGAAAAGTCGGAACTATTGACTTACAATGACAATTGACAAAAAAGTCATGCCTAACCTCATCGGCATTAATATCGGTTGCGGAATGACTCTCGCTGAAATGAAAGATAAAAAGATAGAATATCAAAAACTCGACAAAGTAATCCGAGAATGTGTTCCATCCGGCTACGCAATCAGAAAGAAGATTCATCGCTATTCAGAAAAGTTTGAATTTGAAAAACTTCATTGCTACAAACACATACGCCTAGAAAAAGCATTACATAGTGTCTTCATCAGTATATGATACATTACAAGCGACAGCGGATGGGTTGTTTCCCATGGTATGTTAATTGGAAACGAAAATGAGATACTTGCAAATAAATTGTTCCAGCGTTGAATTTTCAACGCTGGAACTCTCTCATCCAGAACTTATTACATGGTCGTATTCATACGAAACAGCTTATTTTTATCTAAGCATTACCTAATAATTGATTAATTTGCAAAACACAATTATTTATTCTAGCGATATATTTTTTTGAAACCATTACTGCTACTTCACTTCCAACTGCAGTAATTAATTGAGTTACTTCTTTTGCCATTTGCTCTACTGCCCAATTACAATCATTGCTAAATCCCAATGTATAGCATGTAACTTCTTTTCCTCCACCAAAAAGTGAATCAACCCACCTTTCTTCTTCTTCTATTCCCAACATTTCTTTATAATAACTAAATGATTCCATTCTATAAAGAGCTGGCAGTTTCCTTATTACCTCTTTAGTATATTCTGCAATATCTTTTCTACACTCATCTCTCAATTCTAGGATTTCACTAATATCCATACGAACTTTATGAATATTAACATAGTCATAAATCTTATTAATATATAATTCAATTTGTAAAGCATAATGTTCAGTAATTTCATTACCAATAAATACATTTGAATGTTCTTCAATATAGGCATCCCTATTTCGTAATGGCCTTCTAAGCAATTCTGCATATGCATCACGACATCCTGATTCGCTTCTAAAATTTCTATCTAGTAAATCTAATTCTGCATTTACGTCAAATCCATCTAAATCAAAATTCGAATATATTTCTCTTTCATAAATATTAAAATTCATATCTATCTCAAGTTTCGGATAAACTTTTTGTGCTTTTTTCTCTACGATAGTTTGTTTATACTTGTCTATGTACTTCTTTTTTCCCAACGTATTATATGTCTTTTCTATCTCAAGCAAAATCGCTTCTTTTGCTCTTGGAGTAATTGCAAAATAATCATTGCACATATCGTTGAAATCATCCGAATACTCTGTATTCTCATTCACTAAAAACATAATTTCACACAAAACTTGATATATCATCTTATGCGCATTTATATCAGACAGTTGCTCTATGCAACTAATATCTTTCTCTACAACATTGTCATATTCTATTTCCAGCAACGCAAGCAAACTATTCATAAAAGAGACTTGATGTACATTATACGAAAATTTGTTAGAAAGCATTACTACCAAACCTGCCAAAATTTCTTTCTCTCCATCAGATAATGCCTTAACACGTTCGCAATCTCCATGTTCTATTTGGTTAATTCTTTCATCATGCTCTTCGCACACATCCATTACTTCATCCATAGCTTCATCAATACAATTCATGCCATGTTTTATATTTTTTTCAACTCGTTTTAAATGTCCTGACTGCTCCTCAAACTTTTTTTCAAATGGGGCTGCTCCATCTGCCATGCCTTGCTTATAAGCTTCATATTCTTTCTTTTTACTCATTTTTTAATCCTCCAATTCTAAATTCCCCATTACAATATTATGAAATTCCTTTTCTAGAAACTCACGTTTCACTTTTTCTATAAATTTTCTATCCTTAAATAGTTGAGTTATGGCAACTATGATTCCACCGACGTCCAAATAATTTAACGACTTCCTAATAACTTCCATATTTCCAGTCATACATCCACAAAGTCCTCCTATCGCAACTGCAACAATATTACTTGATGTTGCTATAACATTGGAATACATTATAATTCTCCTTGTCTTTACTGAATAAAGATTCCAACTAGAATATTGACTCTCATCGTAATATAATCCATGTATCATACTTATTAATGAGTTGATTAACATTGCGAAGCCTGCCTGTGAACCCACCTTAATAACATTTCCCATATCAAGTCCATAATTGGCTAAGTTTCTTGCCGTCTCGACAGAAACAGCAGATACAATTGGTAATGGTAAACTTGCTGTAGAATACATATCTGACTTAAGATGTATTGCCTCTTTCATTATAGATGCACCAATTATCTCTTTTCCCGTTTTACCCTCATTCAATAACTTTTCTTTACTATAGTGCAACACTTTCCATGTGTCAGCATGTTGTGTTATCTTATCTTGAGTTCTCCCATCGATTTTAAATCCTGTTTGCACGTGAAATGACTGCAACCCCGAAGCAATTGTAATCGTGCTAGTCGCAATATTCATTGTTCCAAATATCCAGCCTAATATCGGATCATGTCCTAACGTTGACGCTCTATGATTAAATCCTCCACCAATTCCCAAACCAAAATCTTTACTTCCAAAAGTAGTATCAAAAGGAACAGGATTCGTCATTATTTCGTCCAATGAAGGATGATATAACTTATGATGACGATTTGAATGCTCTACGTTATGACCTGCCGTCTTTTTTGCAGCCGTTTTGTCATCTACTCGCTGTGTAATACTTCCGATTACATATTGTCTCAAACATTGTAAAGCAGTCGCTAAAAAAAGAAATTTAATATCAAAATCATTTAATTTAGTTGCTTTCTTAAATTGAATATCTAAGTCGTTTATAATAATTGGTGCGTTCCTTGCAACCTCTGCAACTCTCTGTGCATCTTCTGCCAAAACATCTAAATTTCGACATTGTTTGCTTATTTCATTTACGCCTTCATTCTTTTTTTCTCTTGCCTGGCTTAATCGTCCCATTTTTCATCCCCTTACTAGCTCAAGTTTTGAATATGCTCTCCTTGACCTCTCAACCACATGTCTATTCCATCACCAAAAACTTCTGCCTGAACCACCACTCCTTCATCGCATTTTTGCAGAATTTCAGCAGTTGGAAGCCTGTCCAAAATGAAATCAATTGAATTACCTTTGTATAGAAATTTAATTTTTCGCAATCTTCCACCG
>JAEIGA010008223.1_pt1 | contig 15806 bp, 13 predicted proteins | sample 9270691 | NCBI WGS metagenome assembly JAEIGA01 (sample SAMN17057246, study PRJNA624740) | gut metagenome | biome: biome; isolation source: fecal sample | host: Bos grunniens | place: China: Xizang | collected 2019
CCGACGAAATAGCCATTGAAGAGTTGTTTTTTAATACTAATATTACGACGGGTATAAACGTTGCGCACGCAAGGGGCGTAATAGTCTTAACTTGTTTAAAAAAGGTTGGTAAATTATTTGAATATACCCCTTTACAAATTAAGCAAGCCTTGACGGGTTACGGTAGGGCGGAAAAACGCCAAATTCAAGAAATGACAAAGACTTTCTTATGTCTTAAAAGCCTTCCAAGACCAGACGACGCAGCCGACGCTTTAGCAGTTGCGCTTACGCACTCGCACACTAATAAATTAAAAGGTTCTTTTGAAATAAAGTAGGTAATTATGATAGGATATTTAAAAGGTAAAGTTTTATATGCAAATAACGGTAGCGTTTTACTTGACTGTAACGGTATAGGTTACGAAGTAACTTGTTCAAGTCAAGCTTTTTGTCTTTTAACGGCAACGGGCGAAGGGGCAATCTACACCTATCTTAACGTTACTGATAACGGAGTTAGTTTATATGGTTTTGACTCTTTAGAAGAAAAAAGCATGTTTTTAAAACTTATAACGGTATCGGGCGTTGGACCAAAAATGGGTATAGCAGTACTATCTTCAATGCCACTTAAAGAACTTGCTTATATCATAGCGTCGCAAGACGTAAAAAACTTATCAAAGGTTAAAGGACTTGGTAAAAAGACGGCTGAAAGAATTATTTTAGAACTTCGTGAAAATATTTCTACGCTTGACCTTCCAATCGATAAAAAAGAACAAAAGTCTATGGCAAAAAATATTTCTCCTATTGAAAACGACGCTATAATTGCTCTTATGAGTTTAGGGTTTAATAGGGCAAATAGTGAAGTTGCAGTAAAAAATGCAGTAGAAAAGGGTGCAGATACAATCGAAAGTATTATAACGATAGCACTTCAAATTATTAAGTAGGTAATTATGATTGACGAACAAGATATAATATTAACAAATGAAGACGAAAGGGTAGTTTCTCAAGATAGAACTATTTACGACGACGTTGAAAATATTTTAAGACCAAAGTCAATGGAAAATTACGTTGGTCAAAATAAAGTTAAAGACAATTTGAATATTTTTATCAAGTCGGCAAAATTAAGGGGCGAAGTTTTAGACCATATATTACTTTACGGCCCACCGGGACTTGGTAAAACTACGCTTGCTCATATCGTAGCAAACGAAATGTCGTCACAAATAAAGGTAACTAGTGGACCTTCTATTGAAAAATCAGGCGATTTAGCGTCAATTTTAACAAATTTGAACGAAGGCGACGTTTTATTTATCGACGAAATTCATAGGCTTCGCCATAATATTGAAGAAATTTTATATCCTGCTATGGAAGACTTTACAATGGACTTAATCGTTGGTAAAGGTCCGTCTGCAAGAAGCATACAAATTCCTATTAAAAAATTTACTTTAATAGGCGCAACTACTAAAGCAGGTATGTTGTCGTCGCCACTTCGTGATAGGTTTGGCGTGCTTTGTAGACTTGAAATGTACACCGTCCAAGAACTTGCCGAAATAGCAAGGCGTTCAGCCGATACGCTTGGTTTTCCTATATCGACCGACGCGTCTATTGAACTTGCAAAGCGTAGTAGGGGAACACCAAGAATAGTAAACCGTCTTTTAAAGCGTGTGCGTGATTTTTCAACCGTACTTGGCCACGACCAAATTACTTTTGAAGACACTAAACTTGCTCTTAACCGTTTAGAAATCGACTCGCTTGGTCTTGACGCTATTGATAAAAAAATATTAGAATCAATTATCGTAAAATTTTCAGGCGGACCTGTTGGACTTGATACTTTAAGCGCAACTGTAAACGAAGATGCAAACACCATTGAAGAAGTTTACGAACCTTACTTATTGCAACTTGGCTTTATTGCTAAAACTACAAGGGGTAGAGTATGTCTTAAAAAAGCATACGACCATTTAGGTTTAGAATTCCCTGAAACAGCCGACGCACAAATCTCAATTTTTGAAGATAAAAATAATAAAAATAAAAAATAATAATATGTTATCAACAAGTGATTTTAATTACTATTTGCCCGAAGAATTAATAGCGCAAACACCCGTAAATCCAAGGGATAATTCAAGGTTAATGGTATACGACAAACAAAATGATAAAGTTAGCGATTTACATTTTTACGATATTTTAAATTTGCTAAAAAAAGGCGACGTTTTAGTAGTTAACAACACAAAAGTTTTACCTGCTAGAATGTATGCAACCTCTTCTTTTGGTGGAAAGGTTGAAATTTTACTTTTAAAGCGCATAGATTTAAAGCGTTGGGAAGTAATGGTAAAACCAGGTAAAAAATGTAAAGAAGGTAAAAGTTTTACAATAAACGAGCAATTATCTTTCACCGTTTTAGAAAGGACTGAAAGTGGTGGAAGAATAGTTGAATTCAACTATGAAGGCGTTTTTGAAGATATAATCTCAAGGGTAGGCGAAATGCCACTCCCACCGTATATCCACGAAAAACTAAACGACGGTAACCGCTATCAAACTGTATACGCTAAAAATTTAGGTAGTTCAGCAGCACCGACGGCAGGACTTCATTTTACAACCGAACTTATTGAAAAATTAAAAGAAAAAGGCGTTGAATTTTGTGAAGTTGAACTGCAAGTAGGTTTAGGAACTTTTCGTCCTGTAAAAGTTGAAGACGTTACTAAACACGTAATGCACACGGAAAGATATTCTATCACTCAACAAAATGCCGATATAATTAATAAAGCCAAAAGTGAGGGCCGTAGAATTATTGCCGTAGGCACTACTTCAGTTAGAACGCTTGAAACGGTCGCCGACCAAAACGGATACGTTAGAGAGTGTAGTGGTGATACAAGTATTTTTATTTATCCACCCTATAAATTTAAGTGTGTAGACGGTTTAATTACAAACTTTCATTTGCCAGAATCAACCCTAATTATGTTAGTTTCCGCCTTCGTTAATCGTGATAAAATAATTTCATTATACGAAAGGGCAGTAAAAGAAAGGTATAGGTTTTTTTCTTTCGGTGACGCTTGTTTCATCTTATAAACTTCGTATAACTGCGTTTCTACTTAGGCTCAACACTTCAATGACCAACAAGGTCTATTTCAGCGTTTCGCCTTCGTGAGCCTTGTTCTACTCGTTTCTAAGACGAAACAAAAGTAAAAAAGATAACTGCGTTACTGCTTTGGTTTAACACTTCAATGACCAACAAGGTCTATTTCAGCGTTTCGCCTTCGTGAGCCTTGTTTAACTTGTTACTAGGCGCTTAAAATAATAAAAGATAAAAAAACGAAAAAGTAAATAAAAACTAAATCAATAAAAATATAAATTATGGAAAAATTTTATTTTGAAACTATAAAACAAGATAGTAAAAGTGGTGCAAGGGCAGGAATTTTGCACACTCCACACGGCGATATTAAAACGCCCGTTTATATGCCTGTTGGTACACAAGCAACCGTAAAAGGTGTTTATCCAAGGGATTTAGACGAAGTGGGGGCGCAAATAATTTTAGCCAACACTTATCACTTATATATGCGACCAGGTGATGAAATCGTTAAAAAAGCAGGTGGCGTTCATAAGTTTATGAACTATTCTAAACCTATGCTAACCGATAGTGGTGGATTTCAAATTTTTTCGCTTGCAAAACTTAACGATATTAAAGACGACGGTGTAACTTTCCGTTCAAGTATCGACGGTTCAAAACATTTTATCACACCTGAAAAAGCAATCGATATTGAAAATAATTTAGGTGCTGATATAATTATGGCGTTTGACGAGTGTACTGCTTACGGCACAGATTATAATGGTTCAAAAAAGGCAATGCACCGAACTTTAAATTGGCTTGACAGATGTTATAATCACCATAAAAATCCCGAGCAAGCGTTATTTCCTATCGTGCAAGGCAATATGTATAAAGATTTAAGAATTCAAAGTCTTAAAGAAACTTTACCTTACGCTAAATACGGTTTTGGAATAGGTGGATTATCAGTCGGCGAGCCAAAGCATATAATGTATGAAATTTTGGACGAAATGTTGCCTTATTATCCAACTAATATTCCACGTTACTTAATGGGTGTTGGTAGTCCCGACTGTTTAATTGAAGGGGTTAAAAGGGGCGTTGATATGTTCGACTGCGTTTTAGCAACAAGAATTGCAAGAAACGGTACTGCTATGACAAGTCAAGGAAAGGTAGTCGTTAGAAATGCAAAATACAAAGAAGACTTTACGCCACTTGATAAAAATTGTAATTGTTACTGTTGTAGGAATTATACTAAAGCCTACCTTCGCCACATGATAAACGTAGGCGAAATGATGGGCGGTATGCTTATAAGTTTACACAATATTGCCTTTTTAGTTAAACTTATGGACGATATGCGAAATGCTATTTTAGGCGATTACTTGCAAGATTTTACTAACGAATTTTACAAAAAATACGATTTTAATGGTTAAGACGATAAAAAACAACTAAACTATCAAATTATCGTATAAATTTATTTTAAAAATACACTTGATTTAATAACAAAAATATTATATACTTATTTAAAAGGAGAAATAATTATGTTTTTATTTAATTTACTTACACAAACTACACAACCTACTAACAATAGTAATCCATTTATGTTTATCGTAATTGGTGTAATCATTGTTGCTTTTATCGTTATGAACGTTATTTCAAACAAAAAGCGCCAAAAACAAGCAAAAGAAGAACAAGAAAAGAAAGATAGTCTTTGCAAAGGAACTAAAGTCCTTACTATCGGTGGTATTAGTGGCGTTGTTGTATCAGTTGACCACAAAAACAACACTTTCGTTTTAGAAAGTGGCAAAAGTCAAATCGTATTTGATAAAAGGGCAATTTACCAAATGGAACTTCCTAAAGACGCTGTAAAACAAGAAAAAGAAAGCGTTGAAACAGTTGAAGAAGAAAGTCAACCTGAACAAAAATAATTTTAAAAAGCATATATCTAAAAAAACCCTCATAAAATACTACTAGTATTTTAGGGGGTTTTATTTTGGGTAATAAAAGTTTTTTTCAATCGGTTATTAAAGGGTTAATTATCTCTTTAATTTTTACTATGTTTTTCATTTGTATTTTTGCATTATTAATATCGGTGTTTAATATTCCTAATCAGGCAATAAAGCCGATAAATCAACTAATCAAAATATTATCCGTATTTATAGGTTGCTTTTTTAGTATTAGTGGAGATAAAGGATTATTAAAAGGGTTAATTTTAGGAACTGTTATCACTTTAATAACTTATTTAATATTTTCAATAATAGCAAAAACAAACGTGTTTTCCGTTTCTATTTTATGGGAAATTCTTCTTGGTATTGCAGTTGGTGGATTATCGGGTATAATTAGCGTAAACGTAAAAAAATAAACGTAAAAGGCTTGTTATTAATTTTAGTTAATTAATGGCAAGTCTTTGTTCGTTTTAGGGCAAAATTTTTATAATATTGTATTGTTATACAATAAAAAGAAAAAAATAATGAAAAATACATATAAAAACGCTAAAATTTATTGACTAAATTTACAATTGCCTTTATAATAATTAAGTATATATAAGTATAAAGGGGTAGTGTTTAGTTAATAAATACACTATCTAAAAGCGAGGACATGATGACTAAAAGGAAATCTATAGTTACACTTATAATAACTGCTGTAATAGTGGTAGTTTTAGCTGTTATGGAATTTGCGTCGTTCCCACTTCCTTCATTTATTGAAAACGGAACTTTAAAGTATAATTCTATTGCAAGCACGATAGGTTTAGGTATTGACCTTAAAGGTGGATATTACGTAGTTGTAACTCCTGAAGCTGAAGAAGGCGAAGAAGACGGTGATATTTACGATAAAGCCGTTGAAGTAATTCAAACTCGTCTTGACAACAGGGGATATACTGAGGCAACTATTACAATTCAAGGTATTGGCGAAAATAGAGAAATTCGTGTTGAAATTCCAGAAGTTGAAGATTATGACACCGTAAAACAATTAATTGGTTATTCGGGTGGTCTTAACTTTACGGGAACTGAAAATCCTAACGATACTCCGCTTTTAACGGGTTCAGATATTAAAAAGGCAACGGCAGGCTATGATAGTGAAAACGGTGGATATATCGTTCACCTTGAATTCCACGCGTCGGGTATTGAAAAGTTCTCACAAGCAACTAAAGAATATAAAGACAAGCCTATTTATATTTATCTTGGCGAAGAACTTATTTCTTCTCCAACGGTAAACGAACAAATCACTAGCGCAAACGCACAAATTACAGGCTTATCTTCACAAGAAGAAGCTGAAAATATCGCAGCCGTTATTAACGCAGGTAAAACAAGTTTAAAGTTTACGGTAGGCGAGGCGAACAACATAAGCGCAACGCTTGGTGAAAACGCCCTTTTAGCAACTTTAATTGCAGGTGCTATTTGTGTATTTATCGTTTGCTTAATTATGTGCTTAAGATATAAAGGTTTAGGTATTTTAGCATCTATTGCGTTAGTAATTTATACGGTATTACTCGTATTACTTTTAGCGCTTGTGCCTTGGGTACAATTAACTTTACCAGGTATAGCGGGTATAATCCTTTCAATCGGTATGGCAGTTGACGCTAACGTAATTATCTTTGAAAGAATTCGTGAAGAATATGCGTCTGGTAAAACTGTAACGGCATCAATTAAAACAGGTTTTGGCAGAGCGTTTTGGACTATATTCGATAGTAACATTACAACGATAATTGCCGCAATCGTACTTTTAATACTTTGTCCAGGTACGATAAAAGGTTTCTCAATAACGTTACTTATAGGTATTCTTCTTTCAATGTTTACGGCGTTAGTAACAACTCGTTGGTTAATTAAATTATTTGCTCCGTTAGTTGAAGATGACAAAAAACCAGCGTTTTATGATTTGAAAAAGGGGGAACAAGTAGATGAAATCTAAAATTTTTAAATTTGTAGAAAAATTCAAAATTTTCCTTCCTATATCATTAGCAATAATTTTAGCGGGCATAATTTTAATGTGCACGGTAGGTATGAACGTTGGTCTTGACTTTTCAGGTGGTGCTCAATTAACAGTTACCTTTGGTGAATTTGAAAATGCTGAAGAACAAAACCAAGTTTACGAATTAGTTGAAAATACTATTATAGACAATAAATTTGAAATAGGTTCAGTTCGTTGGGCTAACGACGCTGCTAACGGAACTTCTGTTGAAATAGGTCTTGAATATAAATACGACGGTAAAGAAATCGACGCTAATAACGATGAATTACAAAAACAATTTTTAGACAGTATTAACGGTGTAGACGATGACGATACTGAAAGTTTAAAATACAAAATAATGACGGCAGTTAACACGCAATATCAAAAATTTGAACTTGATAGCGACAGTTTCTCATCAAGAATTGTAAACGCAACGACTGCTCGTAACTTACTTAAAAATGCTATTTGGGCAACGGCGGTAGCAGTAGTGGCAATCTTAATTTATATTGCTTTAAGATTTACTTTAAATTCAGGTATTTCGGCTGTACTTGCACTTTTACACGACGTTTTAATAATGTTTAGTTTAGTTACGATATTCCAAGTTCAAGTAAACACTACCTTTATTGCGGCAATCGTAACGGTAGTAGGTTACTCAATCAACGCAACTATCGTTATATTCGATAGAATTCGTGAAATTCAAAAGTTGCCTTCAATGGAAAAAGCAACTGACGTTGAAATTGCAAATATGGCAGTTTCAAACACTCTTTCAAGGTCAATTCTTACAACTATTACGACCTTAGCAACTATCGTAGTATTATCAGTAGTTTGCGCAATTATGGGCGTTGCAACAATGTTAGAATTTGCATTACCTATAATGTTTGGTTTACTTGCAGGTTTCTATTCTTCAGTATTCCTTTCAGCATCTACTTGGGTATACTTACAAAAACTTGCTAAAAAAATAAAAACTATAAGAAAAAAAGCGTAATACGATAATAAGTCGAAAATCGCAAAATTGAACAAATAAAATCATTATTCGGGCGAAATCGTATTTTCGCCCGATTATGCTATATAAAAGGGTTTTATGATTATAAAAAAACAACAATTAAGTAACTATGAAAAAAATTTAATACAAGACTTATCTAATAAAAGTCGTTTATCTTTTGAAATGGTAGCCCTTTTATATTCTCGTGGAATTAAAACGCTTGACCAAATAAACGGATTTATTTATCCGTCTAAAAAGTCTTTTCATAGTCCGTTTTTATTAAAAGATATAGACAAAGCGGTAAAAAGAATAAGCCAAGCAAAAGAAGAAAACCAAACGGTAGTAGTATTTGGTGACTACGACGCAGACGGCATTTTAGCAACTTCTGTACTTTATAAGGCGTTACAAGTTTACGGCATACAAGCAATTACCGTAGTGCCTGAAAGGGATAACGGTTACGGCTTAACTGAAGAAGTTATCGACTGTGTAATAAGTGAGTATTTGCCCGATTTAATTATCACCGTTGACTGTGGTATAAGTTGTTTTAAAGAAGTTGAATATATACAAGATTTAGGCGTAGATATTATAGTAACCGACCACCATGAAATACCTGAAATTTTACCAAATTGTATTACTGTGAATTGTAAATTACAAGGGCAAGAATATCCGTTTTCAGGGCTTTGTGGCTGTGGCGTAGCCTACAAGCTTGCAAGCGCTTTAATAGGCGAAAAAGCAGACGAATATTTAGATTTAGTTGCAATAGCGACAATTGCCGACAGCATGCCGTTAATAGAAGAAAATAGGGCAATAGTTAAAGAAGGTTTAAATTTAATTAAAAACTCTAAATGCCAAAAAGCAGTTGAAATACTTGTAAAAGAAAGTCAACTTAAAGAAGTTACGGCAGGCAGTATTGCCTTTTCAATCTCGCCAAAAATAAACGCTGCTGGGCGTATGAACGACGCCTTTACCGCATTAAAATTTTTTACAACTAACGACGAGCAAGAAATGAGCGTTTTAGTAAAAAGTCTTATTGAATATAACGCTAAAAGACAAGACGGTTGCAACGAACTTCACCTTAAAGCAAAAGAAAAAATTGCAAAACAAGGTTGTCCTGATAAAGTAATCGTTTTATACGACGAAAATTGGCAACAAGGTTTATTAGGTATAATTTCGGCAAGAATAGCAGAAGAATATAATTTGCCTTGCGTAATTTTATCAAAAAGCGGGGATAGTTATCACGGCTCGGCAAGGTCAATCGAAGGCATAAATATTTACGACGCTTTGTGTTACGCTAAAGAATATTTAGAAGAATTTGGTGGTCACGCACAAGCAGCAGGCGTTAAAATTAAAGAAGAAAATATAGCCTTATTTACTGAAAAACTTAAAGAGTTCGTTTCTAAAAACATAAATAAGCAAATTTTTAACAAAAAAATTATCGTCGAAGATATTGATATTGATGATTTAACAATTAAGTTTGCAAAAGAATTAAGTTTGTTAGAACCTTTCGGCATAGCAAACGAAAAACCTTTATTTTCAACTTGCGTAGAAGATATAATAGTTAGAAAAATGAAGGCTGACTCTCCGCACTTAATCATTTGTTTAGACAAATTTGATTTATTATATTTTTACGGTGAAAGTAAGTTGGATTTATTAACTTGTTCAAGCAAAAAAAATATAGTGTTTGAACTTGGCGTTTCAACTTATAATCAAAAGGAAAGTTTAACAGGTTACGTTAAAGCCGTTGAAGAAGAATTTGCCGTTACCGACGAATTATCTATAAATTGTGCTTTAAAAGTATGTAACGACGTTTTATCAACTGAAATTAACGGTGACTTTACTCAATTTAGTCAAGACACGTTGTCTTCAATCGACCCGTTTGGTTACGGCACGCTAATATGTGTAAATAATCAAAAAAACCTTGATAAATTTTCATTAAATCAATTTACTATTACGGCAAATAGCGTAGTAAATTTAAAAAGCAAAACGGTAGTAAAAGTAGGTGGCGTTACTGATGAAGAGGCGTTTTTATATAAAAGGGTTATTTATTTAGATACTCCGTTTATTTTGCCAAAAATTCGTGGCGTAAATAATGTAGTGAATACAAGTCTACAAAGTTACGAGCCTTGCTTAACAAGAGAAGTAGTAGTTGACGTGTATAAAAAAGTAGTAAAACTTTACAATGAAGGAAGGGTTTTATTAAACGATAAAATATATAAAAAAATCGAGTGTAACTATGCGCTTGAACAAATAGTTTTTGCAATAGAAACTTTAAAAGAATTAGGAATTATTAAAAGAAAAGGCGAGTTATTAGTAGTTGATAACAGCGTAAAAAACGACCTTTCAAACTCTACAATTTTTAAAAGATTTAGCATTTAGGGGAAGAGTATGGAACAATTTGACAAAAGCGTTTTAAGTAGCGTTGAAAAAAGTTATTCAAAAGAAGATGTAGAATTAATATGCAAAGCATATTATTTTTCAAAAGAAGCGCACGCAAATCAAAAAAGGGCGTCGGGTGAGGATTATTTTACTCACCCCCTTAACGTTGCAAAAATTTTAATAGATTTAAAAATGGACGCTAATACTATAAGCGCTGCATTTTTACACGACGTACTTGAAGATACGCCCGTATCCGACGACGATATTAAAAGGGAATTTAACGTTGAAATTTTAGAACTTGTTGAAGGTGTTACAAAACTTGATAAAATTGAATTTAAGTCGCAAAAAGAAGAACAAGCCGAAAACTTTAAAAAGATTTTCGTTTCAATGGCAAAAGATATAAGGGTAATAATTATTAAACTTGCAGATAGACTTCACAATATGCGTAGTTTAAACTTTTTATCGCACGAAAGACAACTTAAAATTGCAAACGAAACTTTAGAGATTTTTGCTCCACTTGCTGCAAGGCTTGGTATATCTTCGTTAAAATGCGAACTTGAAGATTTATGTTTAAAATATATCGACCCAGATGCGTACGAATATTTATCGGTAAACATTAACTTAAAAATTGAAGAAAGGCGTGCTTTCGTTCAAAAAGCAGTCGACGCTTTAAAAGAAATATTATTAGAAAGTAACATAAACGGTGAAGTTTTCGGTAGGTCAAAGCATTTTTACAGTATTTACCGTAAAATGAAAAAGCGTAATAAACCGCTTGACCAAATTTACGATTTAACTGCCGTTAGGGTGCTTGTAAATACCGTTGACGAGTGTTACGAACTTTTAGGTAAAATTCATAAACGCTGGTCGCCAATGCCGGGTAGAATAAAAGACTATATCGCTATGCCGAAAGAAAATATGTATCAAAGTTTGCATACGACTGTAGTTACAAGTTTTGGTCAAATTTTTGAAATTCAAATTAGAACTTACGAAATGAACACGACTGCCGAATATGGTATCGCAGCGCATTGGCAGTATAAAGAAAATAAAGAATCGGCAGACAGTTTTGATAAGCGTTTGTCGTGGATTAGGGAAGTTTTAGAGTGGCAAGGTGGCTTTAAAGATTCGGGCGAGTTAATCGAGTCTTTAAAAACCGACGTATACAACAGCGAACTTTTAGTTTTTACCCCAAAGGGCGAAGTTGTCAGCCTTGTTAAAGACAGTACGCCTATTGACTTTGCGTATAGAATTCACACGCATATAGGACATAAGTGCGTAGGTGCTAAAGTAAACGGCAAAATAGTTCCGTTATCAACGACGCTTTCAGTTGGAGATATCGTTGAAATTATAACCTCAAACAATAGTAAAGGACCTTCTTGGGATTGGCTTAAAATAGTTAAATCTAACGGTGCAAGGGCAAAAATAAAGTCCTTCTTTAAAAAGGCCATGAGTGAAGAAGATAAGGCTAAACTTGGCAAACAAATGTTAGAAAACGAGGCTAAGAATAAAGGCTACACTCTTTCAACCCTTTTAACCGAGTCGGGCTTTGAAAAACTTTCGCAAAAATTAAGTTTTTCGTCGGTTGACGAAATGTATGCAAGCGTGGGCATAGGCGCAGTTACGGTAAATCAAGTTTTAGGTAAACTTATCGACTATTATAAAAAAGAGGCTCCCGTTGACGTTTCTCATTATCCGCAAAGTATTACGACTAAAGTCGTACACTCAACTGGTGACGTAACTATTAAGGGCGTAGACGGTTTACTTATTAGATTTGCAGGTTGCTGTAATCCCGTACCTGGCGACGAAATTATTGGTTTCGTATCTCGTGGTAGGGGCGTTGCCGTTCATAGAAAAGATTGCCCTAATATGAAGTGGGAAGACCCGCAAAGACTTATTCAGGCAGAGTGGACGGGTAAAGTCGGCAAAGAAGGCTACACGGTAAGTTTAAGAATTCAAGCAAAAGAAGACAGTACCGTTTTAGCATATTTATCTAACGGCTGTTCAAAATACAATATTTTTATACTTGCAATCAACGGTAGAATTGACGGCAAAAACCATTTGTCAATAGTAGATACTACCTTAAAAATTAACAAGAAAGAAGACCTTGACAATCTTATTAGAGATTTAAAAAAGGAAAGAAGTATTTACGACGTATTTAGGAGTACTAATTAATGGAATTATATACCTTTCAAACGGGCGAATTATCTGTAAATACACACGTTTTCGTTAATAAAAAAAGTCGTTTAGCAGTTGCTTTCGACGTTGGTGGCGACGCTAAATATTTAATGCTTGAAGAATTAAAGCACGATTTTAAAATTACCGATATTATATTAACTCACGGACATTTTGACCACATAGGCGGTGTTTATGAGTTTTATAAAAGGGGTGCTAAAGTTCATATATCAAAATTAGAAAAAGATTTTGTAACTGACGGCAAATTAAATTTATCAACTTATTTTGCGTCAAGCGTTGAGCCTTTTGAAATAGCGTCGTATTTTTCTGACGGCGATATTCTTGATATTAACGATATGAAATTTAAAGTTATTGCAACACCGGGGCATACGGCGGGTAGTTCGTCGTTTATAATCGAAGATTATTTAATTTCAGGCGATACCTTATTTAGCGGTAGCTTTGGTAGGACTGATTTTCCTACGGGGGATATGGACACCTTAATTTGTTCAATACAAAAATTGTTTTCATTATCTAAAGATTACACCGTTTTGTCAGGGCACGGTGCAAAAACAAAACTTTTCTATGAAAGGGCGAATAATCCTATAAAATATTATGGTTAACACGAATAGGCAAGATTATAAAAAAGATTTAGAAGAAGTAGTTTTTATGTTTTCAGACGGTAGCGACGTAACCGTAGAGCATAAAGAAGAAAACGACGGTAAAATCTTTAAAAATTATTTTAATTTAGACGGTAAAGACTTTTATTTTGAAAACACGGCAGTTTGTAAGGACGAGTTGTCTTTAAAGCGTATGCAAAAGCGTTTTTCAAAATTAGGGCTTTATAAAATATTAAGCGAACGTTATAACGTAAAGTTAGAGTGGGGCGCGTTAACGGGTATAAGACCGACTAAAATGGCTTATCAAGCGGGCGAAAATTTTGAAAAAGAATTTGACGAAATTTTTTCCGTTTCACGCAAAAAAACTGCCTTAATTAAGGATATTTTAAACACTCAAAAGGGAATAATAGATTTAAAAGGTGAATATCAAGATATTTTCGTAAGTATTCCGTTTTGCCCAACAAAATGCTTATATTGTTCTTTTATATCGCAACAAATAACAAAAAAACAAACGGTAAAAGACTACGTTAAAACTTTAATAAAAGAAATACAAGAAGGGCTAAATTTAATTAAAAATCCACGCTCGCTTTATATCGGTGGTGGTACGCCCGTAAGTTTAGACGAAGAAGATTTAGAAAGTCTTTTAACTACGTTAAAACCTATAATTTGCAAGGTAAAAGAATTTACCGTTGAGGCAGGTAGACCAGACGCTATAACTTATGAAAAACTTGCTATTTTAAAAAAGCACGGAGTTACAAGGGTTTGCGTAAATCCACAAACTTTTAACGACCAAACGCTTAAAATTATAGGCAGAAAACATACTGCGCAAGATATTTTAGATAAATACGAATTAGTAAAAAGTTTCGGTTTTAGTATTAATATGGACTTTATTGCAGGCTTGCCTAATGAAACTTTTTCAGATTTTGAAAATTCTATTAAAAAGGCAATTAGTTTAAGTCCCGACAATATAACCGTGCATACTTTATGTCTTAAAAAGGGTTCTGTTTTAAAGGAAAAAGTTAAGCGTTTAAGTGATAAAGAAATTTCAAAAATGATAGATTTTTCGCACGAGATTTTAAAACAAAACGGATATAATCCATACTACTTATATAGGCAAAAATATATGGCGGGCAATCTTGAAAACACAGGTTATAGCAAAAAGGGTAAAGAGTGTATTTATAATATCGACGTTATGGAGGAAACTTCTTCAAATATTGCTTTTGGCGCAAACGCCGTTTCAAAAGTAGTCTTTTTAGAAGAAAATAGAATTGAAAGATACGGAACGCCTAAAGACGTTTTAACGTACTTAAATAAAATTGAAACGATAATAAAAGATAAAGAGAATTTATTTAATGGCCTTTAATTTAAAAAAGGCTTGATAAAACGTTTGCATTTTATAAAAATATATGTTATATTAATTACGTACTTTTGGCTAGGGCAAAGGGTGACTCGTCCTTGTACTTGGTTAAAAGCAAATATATTTCCATAGTGGAGGATAAAAAAATGGAAAAAGAATTAAAAAAATCAATTATTGAAAATTACAAAACACACGAAGGTGACACAGGTTCGGTAGAAGTGCAAGTTGCTCTTTTAACTGAAAGAATTAATCATCTTAACGAACACCTTAAACAAAACAAGCAAGACAACCACTCAAGGCGTGGTCTTATGAAAATGGTTGGTCGTAGAAAGGGTCTTTTAGACTATCTTAAAAATAAAGATATCGAAGGTTACAGGGCTCTTATTGCTAAACTCGGTTTAAGAAAGTAATTTTAAAAGGGGCGTATGATTTAGCCCCTTTTTTTAATAACGAAATATACAAGTTAAAGATAGGGGTCTTTAACTTTTAAAAGATAGAATTATAAGGAGAGTTAGTATGTTAGAAAATTTTAAAGTATTTTCAACGCAAATCGGTGGAAGAGAAGTTAAAGTTGAAGTTGGCAAATATGCTCAACAAGCAAACGGTTCTTGTTTTATCAGATGTGGCGAAACTGTAGTTATGGTAAACGTAACTATGGCTCCAAAAGCACGTGAAGGAATGGACTTTTTCCCATTAAGCGTTGACTATGAAGAAAAAATGTATGCCGTTGGTAAAATTCCAGGCGGTTTTAAGAAGAGAGAAGGTAGGGCAAGCGATAAAGCAATTTTAGTTTCTCGCTTAATTGATAGACCTATTAGACCACTTTTCCCTAAAGGTATATTTAACGACGTAACAGTTATTGCAACGGCATTATCGGTTGAACCTGATATTATGCCAGAACCACTTGCAATGCTTGGCTCGTCAGTTGCACTTGCAATCTCAGATATTCCTTGGCAAGGTCCAACAGGTTCAGTTTTAGTAGGTATGGTTGACGGCGAATACGTAATCAATCCTAATTTAGCGCAAAAAGAAAAATCAGAATTAAGTCTTTACCTTTCAGGTACTAAAGACGCTATTATGATGGTTGAAGCAGGCGCTAAGGAAATTGACGATGAAGAAATGATTCAAGCAATTTTATTCGGTCACGAAGAAATTAAACGTCAATGTGCTTTTATTGAAGAAATCGTTAAAGAATGCGGTAAAAAGAAAATCGAAATGGATCTTTACAAGATTCCCGAAGATCTTGACAACGCAGTTAGAGCATACGCTTCTGAAAAGCTCGACTATGCGCTTGATACTTTTGATAGAGAAGTTCGCCAAGAACGTCAAGACGAAGTTGAAAAAGACTGTTTA
>JAEIGA010008224.1_pt1 | contig 15806 bp, 19 predicted proteins | sample 9270691 | NCBI WGS metagenome assembly JAEIGA01 (sample SAMN17057246, study PRJNA624740) | gut metagenome | biome: biome; isolation source: fecal sample | host: Bos grunniens | place: China: Xizang | collected 2019
AGCAAGATCAACCACAAGCGTAATGCTGCGTTAGCTGCTGCATATTCTTTGTCCGAGATGACTTTAAGAGACTACAAGTCAAAAGTTATTGAGACGGTTGGTGAAAAGAAAGAACAATCCATTGAAGATAAGGTCGCTCAGGAAAGAGCAAATCGCGTAGTCTTCAGTGATATTATTGAGACCGGTAAAGGTACTACCATATGTATCGATGGCATCGGTGGAAGATTATTCACCCATGATATTGAGAAACTTCACAAAATCGAGAACGATTTGAATCGGCGTCTTAGAGACGAGATGTATATTTCGTTAAACGAATTATATTATGAACTTGGTCTTGAACCGACGGTTCTTGGTGACTTGTTAGGTTGGTCTATTGATCGAGGGTATATAGACATGAATATTCGTGCAGTTCTTAACGATAAACATGGTCCATGCGCAATGCTGTTTGGGACTATCGACACGAACATAGGTCCCAGACTAGACTACAAGTCCGCGTAATTTACACATTATATTATGAGGAGAAATCCGCTATAATAATTTCAAAGTAAAGGAGAAAAAACAATGGAAGAACTTATGAACAATGAAGAGGTTATGGACGTAATGGAAGAGGCTGGAAAGAGCAAATCTATTATCGGTGTAGCAGGAGTTAGCGTTGTTGCAGGAGCATTGCTCTACAAATACGCTATCACGCCCATCGTTAACAAGATCAAGGAAAAGAAGGCTGAGAAGAAGACGGAATTGACCGCTGAACCTGAGGAAGGTTCTGAAGATTGATATTCCCAGAACAGACAATTGAATAGCGAATGAACGAAAGGGAGGACACCAAAAACAAGGTGTCTTCTCTTTTCTATTTGTCCGAAAGGAGACATATTTATGAATCGGTACTACTACGACGGACCTGTAATGCTGTTTGATAAATGCGTTCAGGATCATTTCAAAGCTGAAACCATGGCAGTTTCTGAAAAGAAAGCCAGAAGTAATTTTGCGTATCAGTGGAAGAAAGCAAACAATCGTATTGCAGGAGCAGCGAATGTGACTCTTCCGGGCAAAATTTATATTTTAGGAGGTAACTAATGGAAGAGTATAGCTCTAATTCGCATATTTCTCGCGAAAAGAATAATGTCGAGCAGCCTGCTGAAAAGAAAGTCGAATCTGTTGTTAGCGGCTCCACGACTACAAAAAAGAAGAGCAGATGGCGCAGATTTAGAGACGCGATGGTTTCTGAAGATAGCGCTAACGTAAAATCGTACATATTTATGGATGTGCTGATCCCTAAGATCAAAGAAGCGCTTTCAGGCATCATTAATGGCGCTACCGACATGATATTGTATGGTGAAAAGAGAGGTTCTAAGAAGAGTACAGTATCAAAAGTGTCGTATCGAAGCTTTTATGAGAGGCCTGAAAGAGAACCTGTAATAAAAGCAAAAGATAGCTTCGATTACGATGATATTTGGTTCTCGACCAGAGGGGATGCCGAAGCTGTTCTAAGCGCAATGGAAGATATTATCTCACAGTACGGTGTGGTAAGCGTCGGCGATCTGTATGATTTGGCTGATATTTCAACAACCAACTATACGATTAATAAGTACGGTTGGACAAGTCTTCGCAGCGCTGAAGTGATCAGAGGTCGTGAAGGATATTTGATCAAGCTTCCTAGAGCATTGCCAATTGGAGGTTAACTATGGCTGAGTCAAAAGATATTATGGTTTCACATCCGCCCCACTATCAGTCGAATACTGGTTTAGAGGTGATCGACGTTATTGAGGCTTTTACAGACGGTCTCAATGGAATTGAGGCAACAGATACCGGTAATGTACTAAAGTATATTTGCCGTTGGAAGAGTAAGAACGGTCTCCAGGACCTTGAGAAAGCGAAATGGTATTTGGAGCACCTGATCAATCATATTAATGCGAAAAAGGAGAAAGAATGATGGAAAAAATTCCGTTCAAAACTAAAATGAAAATCAAATTCAACAAATTTGCCTTTAAGGTTAAGAAGAATAGCCCTGGTTTGCTTCTTGTTGCTGGCGTTGTTTGTGCCGGTGGAAGCACAGTTCTTGCTTGCAGAGCGACTCTCAAGTCTAAAGATATTTTAGACAACGCTAAAGCAGATCTCGACACCGTTCACCAGGCTTTAGAAGAGCACCCGGACAAGTATAGCGCTGAAGATGCTAAGAAAGACACCACAACAGTTTATATTCAGACAGGAGTTAAGATTGCCAAGGCTTATCTTCCTTCAGTAATTCTTGGTGGACTTGGAATCGCTTGTCTCGTTAAGAGCCATGATATTCTCAAGAAGCGCAACGTTGCATTAGCTGCTGCATACGCGACTGTCGATAAGAGCTTCAAAGAGTATCGCGAACGTGTTAAAGAGCGTTTTGGTGACGAAGTAGACAAGCAGCTTAAGTACAACATTAAAGCCGAAGAAGTTAAAGAAGAAACTGTCGGTGAAAATGGTAGAAAAAAGACGGTTAAAAAGACTGTAGGTGTTGTAGACGATCTTGGTTATAGCCAGTATGCTCGTTTCTTTGACGAAGGCTGCAAATCCTGGGAAAAAGATCCTTCTTTGAACCTTGCATTCCTTAGAGGAACTCAGAATTATTTTAACGATTTGCTTAGGATTCGAGGTTATGTTTTCTTGAATGAGGTTTACGATTATCTCGGAATTCCGAAGACAAAAGCTGGCCAGATTGTTGGATGGAGATACGATCCGAAAGACAGCTCGATCGACAATTATATTGACTTTGGTATCTACAACACGAATCGCCGTACGAATCGCGACTTCGTTAACGGTTACGAGCCTGTTATTCTCCTCGATTTTAATGTCGACGGTGATATTCTCAACAAGGCGAACTTTGGTGGAGGTGAGATCTGATGACTAAAGTATTATATTTTGTTGCGGGGGCCGGTATAGGCTCCCTTGTAACTTGGAAACTTATTGAAAAGAAGTACAAGGATATTGCGCAGGAAGAGATTGCTTCTGTTAAAGAAGCTTTGAATAATCGTAAGCCTGTGATCGTTAAAGAAGAGAAAGAAGCAAAAGACCTTGCGGAGAAGGCGACTCACAAGAAAGATATTTCTCAATACGCCAAGATCTTAGACAAGGAGGATTATATTAATCCGAGAACTAAGAGACCGCCGTATCACGATCCCGAAGCAGATGGACCGTTTACCATCACTCCGGAAGAGTTTGGCGAGATCGATGAGTATGAGACTATCAGTCTGACATATTATGCGGATGGAGTTCTTGCAGACGATATGGACGAACAGGTTGATGATATTGACGAGACCATTGGTAAGGACTCTCTTGATAAATTCGGTGAGTACGAGGAAGACGTAGTTTACGTACGCAACGATAAGCGTAAGTGCGACTATGAGGTCTTGTTTGATTCCAGAAATTATGATGACGTCATCGCATACAAGAAGTTAATGGATGCGGACGAAGAAGAAGGGGACTAAATGACGAGACAAGAGCTTAATAAAGAATACTTCGATTGGATGTGCGATCTTATCCGAGATGCCAAACACATGAAAAGATATTCTTACAAGAAGCTTTTAAACTATCTACACAAGATAGAGTTCAATTATATTTTGGATAGAGATAGCAATAGGGCTGCTGACGGAGAAGATCTTAGGTATAGGTTCGCATATGACAACGATTTCGATGGACCGGTTGTTACTATATATTTGGACGATCGGCCGTGTAGTGTTCTTGAAATGCTCGTCGCTCTATCACTTCGTGTCGAAGAACATATTATGGGAGACCCGGAAGTCGGAAACCAAGTTGGTAAGTGGTTCTGGGGTATGATTGATAATTTAGGGTTGAACGATATGTACGATTCTAGATACGACGAAGATTATATTTCGAACGTAGTTAATCGTTTCATGAATCGTGATTACGAACCAGACGGAGAAGGGGGGTTGGTGACAATCCCCAACTGCCGTCAAGATCTTAGAAGCGTTGAAATTTGGTATCAGATGATGTGGTATCTTACAGACGTTATTAAGGATCGAGGTGAGAGGCGATGACGCACAAGAAAGTCTACGGATATTTCGAAAGGCTTTTCCCGTTTATCGCTAAAGAGACAACAGAATGGTTTGAATGTGGAAAGAACGCTATTAGAGTACGGTGTAGTCTCTACGGAGAAGACATCGTCTTTTCATATTTTGGTAAAAGCCATTGGGATCTCGAAAGTCTTTCGAATTATATTTCAAGAATGAACGAAAGGAGAAAGGTGTGAACTACAACTTTTATATTTACACAAAAAAGCCCGGGAGTAGATTAGCATTAATCGGTTTGTTATGGGCTATTAGAACTGAGAAGAAGATTAAGAGATTGAGAGACGACGTGGATATTCTCAAAAAAGAGATCGCTAGGTTGAAAGAAGATAGCGGAAGTATTTTCTAGAGAGGAGACTGTAATCTATGTTGGATTTTCTAATGGTATCGGCTAGATATTCTAGGCGTGGCGAGTTGGAAATCCGTCCGAGGTTTACTCTTAATAAAAGCTCAGATCTTATGATACGTGGTGGAGACTTCTATGCCATTTGGATCGAGGAAAAAGGTCTGTGGTCAACCGACGAACAAGACGCCATAATGCTTATCGACAAGGAGCTCGATGATTTCTTAGAGAGAAACAAAGCTAAGTATGGTCAAGATGTCAAAGTTGCTTACATGTGGGATGCAGAGTCTGGGACTATTGATAAATGGCATAAGTTCTGTCAGTCTCAAAAGAGAGATTCGTATCACACTCTCGACGAGAAATTGATATTCTCAAACACCAAATCAAAGAAGACCGATTACGCAAGCAAGACTTTGACATACCCGTTGGAAGCTGGAGACATGCCAGGGTATGAAAAACTGATCTCTACTTTATATTCTGAGGAAGAGCGTCACAAGATCGAATGGGCTATTGGATCGATTGTGTCTGGTGATTCAAAGAAACTTCAAAAATTCTTAGTTCTTTATGGTGGTCCTGGAACAGGTAAAGGTACAATTCTTGATATTATCAAACTCTTATTCGATGGATACGATACTGTGTTTGACGCAAAGAGTCTCGGTTCTGGAGATTCATTTGCTTTGGAGCCGTTCAAGAACAATCCTCTCGTCGGAATTCAGTATGATGGAGACTTGTCTAGAATAGAAGACAATACACTTCTCAACAGTTTGGTTTCTCATGAGACCATCATGGTTAACGAGAAGTTTAAGTCTAGATATTCTAACAAGTTTAAGAGTTTCTTGTTCATGGGTACAAACAAACCAGTAAAGATTACGGACGCTAAGTCAGGTTTGATACGAAGACTGATTGATGTTTCTCCATCCGGTAACAAGTTAAGTTCAAAAGAGTATAACGAAGCTAAAAAACAAGTAGAATTCGAACTCGGAGCAATAGCAAAGCACTGTCTGGATATTTACAAGAGTAATCCTAATTACTATGACGATTATATTCCGACAGCAATGCTAGAGGCTTCGAACGACTTTTACAACTTTGTAGCTGACTCGTACTTGATATTTAAGAACGATGATGGTGTTACCATGAAATCTGCGTGGGAGATGTATAAGACGTATTGCGACGAAGCGAAAGTGCCGCATCCATTCCCTCAACGGATATTTAGAGAAGAGCTTAAGAACTACTTCAGAGAGTACAAAGATCGTTATAGCCTCGAAGACGGAACTCGTGTTCGTAGTTATTTTTCGGGGTTTAAAACTGAGAAATTTGAAGTTAGATCTGTGACCGCCAAGAAAGAGGAACCGAAGAACAATTATATTTCATTTGAAGTCCAAGCTTCCGTATTCGATAAGGAATGCGCAGATTGCTTAGCTCAGTATGCGTCGTCAAAAGAAACTCCATCTAAAAAGTGGGATCAAGTTAAGACAAAGCTTACTGATATTTCCACTTCTAGACTGCACTATGTTCAAGTTCCAGAGAATCACATAATCATCGACTTTGATATTCCAGACGAGAACGGTAATAAGTGTTTTGAGAAGAATCTCGAAGAGGCTAGTAAGTGGCCACCGACTTATGCAGAACTCAGCAAGTCTGGAGCAGGAATCCATCTCCATTATATTTACACCGGAGATCCATCAAAGCTTAGTAGGATATTTGACGATCATATAGAAATAAAGGTCTTCACTGGTAACAGCTCGTTAAGACGTAAATTAACAAAATGTAATAACTTGCCGATTGCAAAGATAAGTTCTGGATTACCCCTGAAAGGAGAAAAGATGGTAAGTCAAGACGTTATCAAAAGTGAAAAAGGGCTTAGAACTCTTATCAAACGCAATCTCAACAAAGAGATCCATCCGGGAACTAAGCCGAGTATAGACTTCATCTACAAGATATTAGAAGATGCTCATGCCAGCGGATTACATTACGACGTGAGTGACATGAGAAATGCTATTCTTGCGTTCGCAGCAAATAGTACGCATCAATCTGAGTATTGTATTAAGTTAGTAAACAAGATGCCGTTCAGATCAGAAGAAGCTTCCGAAGGAGGTACTGATATTTCGGACGATTCTAATCTTGTGTTCTATGATGTGGAAGTCTTTCCTAATTTGTTTTTAGTATGTTGGAAGGTTCGAGGTGAAGGAAAACCAGTCGTACGAATGTTCAATCCTACACCCGAAGAAATTGAGGAGCTCATCAAGTTCAAGCTCGTTGGTTTCAACTGTCGCCGATACGATAATCACATCATGTACGCTCGTTTGATGGGATATTCTAATGAAGAATTGTATCGACTCTCACAGCGAATAATCAATAATAGTCCGAATTGCTACTTCAGTGAAGCGTACAATTTGTCCTATACTGATATTTACGATTTCGCATCTGCTGGAAATAAAAAGAGTCTTAAGAAGCTCGAAATCGAAATGGGTATCCATCACCAGGAACTTGGATTTGCTTGGGATAAACCAGTGCCGGAAGAGTTGTGGCCGAAGGTTGCAGACTATTGTGACAACGACGTTGAAGCGACAGAAGCATCGTTCGACTATCTCGCACCAGACTGGACAGCTCGACAGATATTGGCAGACTTGGCTGGTATGACGGTTAATGACACGACCAACTCTCTGACACAGAGAATTATATTTGGTAAGAACCGTAAACCTCAAGATCAGTTCAACTATCGTAATCTTGCAGAGCCGGTAACACAAATCCCGGAAGATCAATTGATATTCTTGCAGATGGCTTGTCCGGACATGGTGTTCCAGAAGTTCGTTCCACCGAGTGGTATGGATATTCGTGAGAGCTATCTTCCGTACTTCCCCGGATACGAGTACAAAGCCGGAGTCTCAACATATCGTGGAGAGACGGTTGGCGAGGGCGGTTATGTGTATGCGGAGCCTGGGATGTATACGAACGTAGCCTTGCTTGATATTTCGTCTATGCATCCGCACAGCACGATTGCAGAGGTACTATTTGGTGTAAAGTTCACAAAGGCGTTCCGTGATATTGTCGAAGGTCGCGTAAGCATTAAGCACGAAGCATGGCAAGAGGTCAATCAAATGCTGGAAGGAAGGCTCACACCTTATATTCAGTTGGTTCTTGATGGCAAGATGACCTCTAAAAGCCTCGCTAATGCCCTTAAAACGGCCATAAACGCGGTTTACGGACTCACGGCAGCAAATTTTGATAATCCATTCAGAGACCCTCGAAATAAGGACAATATCGTTGCTAAGCGCGGAGCTCTGTTTATGATCGATTTGAAGCACGAAGTACAAAAAAGAGGTTACACAGTCGCTCACATTAAGACTGACTCGATCAAGATACCTAATGCGACACCTGAGATAATCGAATTCGTTATGGAGTTCGGCCGTAAGTATGGATATTCTTTCGAACACGAGGCTACGTATGAACGCATGTGTCTTGTTAATGACGCTGTGTACGTTGCTAGATATTCTGACGGTACATGGACAGCCACAGGTACACAGTTCCAGATTCCATACGTATTCAAAACTCTGTTCAGTAAAGAGCCACTGATATTTAGCGACTTCTGCGAAACTAAGTCTGTTAGCAGCGCTTTATATTTGGACATGAATGAAGATCTGCCAGATGTGACTGAAGCAGAAAAGAAACTCGAGAAGTGTTTGAAGAAGGATCCGATTGATACGGACGAGGTTGATATTCTGGAGCAGGAGATTGCTAAGGGACACAACTTGATATTCATAGGAAAGGTTGGTCTGTTCTGTCCGATTAAGCCCGGTAAGGGCGGTGGATATTTGATGCGGGAGCAGAACGGTAAGTATTACTCTGCAACAGGTGCTAAGGGTTATCGTTGGCTCGAAGCCGAGACTGTCAAGATTCTCGAAAAAGAGAAAGATATTGACAAGCGGTATTACAAGGAGCTTGCAGACGAAGCTATTCGTACGATTTCGGAGTATGGCGACTACAACTGGTTTGTATCCGGTGATCCGCTCCCCAATGATATTCCGCCGTGGGAACTCCCATGTGGCACAAAACAATACAAGTCCTGCACGGAGTGCCCTAATTACCAACCAGACAATTCCTGTAAACTCGGGAATGATATTTTCAACACAATTAAAAAGTAAAGGAGAAAGAAGAAATGGCTTACAAAGAAATTAGTAATCTTAGTATTGAAAACGCGAGAATTATATTCCGCAATTTCGCAGGAAAAGAATCAAAGTTTAACAGAGAAGGAGCTCGAAACTTCTGTGTGATTATCGACGATCCGGAGCAGGCTCAGCAGCTTGCTGAAGATGGGTGGAATGTCAGGATCCTTGCACCGAGAGACGAAGATGAAGCTCCTCGTCATTATATTCAGGTGTCCGTGTCTTATCAGAACATTCCGCCTAAAGTGTTCATGATCACTCGTAAGAAAAAGACTCTGCTCGATGAGGAGTCTATTGGTTCTCTGGATTATGCCGAGATTCGTTCTATCGACTTGACGATCAGACCATACAACTGGGAAGTAAATGGTAAGATCGGAGTTAAGGCTTATCTTAAGACGATGTATGTCACGATCGAAGAAGACGAGTTCGAGGCTAAGTACGCAGCAGAGGAAGGTCCTGAAGAAAAGCCATGGGACTGATATTTAAGGAGGTATCCTTATGACAAAAGAAGTATACGACAAGATCTACTATGAAGATTCTATGGTCAACTCCTGCTACCATCAAGCGACATTCTGGTTCAAGGCTCCCGTTGATATTCTCAATGGGGGCTTTCCGGAAGCTCATTCAGCAGAAATCATGATAGAGGTTCCTATCTACAGCATGGATGCTCAGCACGCTCAAGTGTCTTTCTCTCCTGTTGCAGAAGACGGCGAGAGATATTTCTGGTACTCTGCGGAAATGGATGAGGACGAGATCAAAGGTCTAATCGCTCTTGCCAAGTTAAAGGAGATGAAATGGCAGGTTTAGATTTATATTCTTACCAGGAAGATGCTGTACGCAGAATGAAGAATGGTTGTATTCTTTGTGGCGGTGTGGGAAGTGGCAAGTCTCGCACCGCTCTTGCATACTTTTATATTTGCAATGGTGGTCGTATGAACTACAAAGAATACGTAATCATGGACAAACCAAAAGACCTTTATATTATCACGACTGCTCGTAAGCGTGACACGTTAGAATGGGAAGGTGAACTCGTTAACTTCCGTCTGTCCACTAATCCAAACGCCTCTTTATATTTGAATAAGGTTGTCGTGGATTCCTGGAACAACATTAAAAAGTATGCGGACGTGAAAAATTCCTTCTTTATATTTGACGAGCAGCGAGTTGTTGGGTCTGGTACATGGGTAAAGTCATTCTTGAAAATTGCCCGGGGTAACGAATGGATATTACTCTCCGCAACTCCTGGTGACACATGGCAGGATTATATTCCAGTATTCATCGCGAATGGCTTCTACAAAAATCGGACAGAATTCTTACGCGAGCATGTCGTATACAAAAGCTTCTCAAAGTTCCCACAAATCGACAGATATTTGAATACCGGTCGATTAGTAAGACTTCGTAATAACATCTTGATCAATATGGACTTCCATAGAGAGACTGTATCACACCACGAGGATATTTACGTTAGCTATGACATTAGCAAATACAAAGACATCTCTCGTAATCGATGGGATATTTGGAAAGACCAGCCATTAGAGAATGCTGCTGACTATTGTCAAGCACTACGTAGAGTTGTAAATTCATCTGAGTCTCGTCAGCTAGCTGTTATGGAGATTGTAGAGAAGCACCCAAGAGCTATCATCTTCTACAACTACGACTACGAGCTGGATATTCTGAAACACATCTATTATGGTAAAGGAACTGTCATAGCAGAGTGGAATGGTCATAAGCACCAGCCGATACCTGATAGTGATTCGTGGGTCTATTTGGTTCAATACAACGCTGGAGCAGAAGGTTGGAACTGTATACAGACAGACACCGTGATATTCTACTCACAAAACTATTCCTATAAGATTATGGTTCAGTCGAGCGGACGTATAGATCGTCTGAATACTCCTTATAGGGATTTATATTACTACCACTTGAAAAGCAGATCTGGAATTGATCTAGCAATAAGTAAAGCTCTTGGAGCTAAGAAAAAATTTAATGAATCTGGCTTTGCGCCGGATTTCGAAAGGAGAAACAAATGATTAAAATTGAGAACGTGAAAATTAATGGTTTTGAAGAGGCTATTCATAGCATTCGTGCTTTCAATCACAGCTTAGAGGATATTGACAGTTATAAGACTTTCATCGAAGATCCTCAGACGCTTGAGACTGCCGAGTACAGCTTTGTACTTGGACGCAAGGACAGTGATATTATGAACTGCTTTGCTACTTGTGGAACTACTCACGAGAATTGCTTGAAGATGATCGATGTGTATGTTGATATTTGCGCGCCCTTGTATTGGTGGCGTGAGTTCTGTGTTAATGATTACGGAGCAGTTACGAATGAGTACGGGATCATGTACAAGTTCCGCAGAAAGGACTTTGATATTTCTGATTTCAGTACGGATCATTTGGTCGATGACAATACTGATATTTTGAGTAAGTGGATTGCCGTTCTTAATGCTTATCGTAAGAAGTTTATGGACGCTGTAGATGGTGAGGATCGTAGAAAGTATTGGTGGCAGATCATGCAATTGCTTCCGGCTTCTTACAACCAGAAGAGATACGTGAAGTTTGACTATTGGACTTTGAAGAAGTTGTACAACCTGCATAAGACGAGTGCGGACGACTGGACTGATATTTGTAAATGGATTGAGAGCTTGCCTTATAGCTATCTGATTACCGGATTGTCGAAGGAGGACTGATATTTATGAAGGAGCAAAACACGGTTTGGAATAAGATTTACAGTGTCATACTGATCCTGTATGGGGTGAGTTTTGCTCTGTTTGAGAAGGATCTGACGTTCTTGATATTCGTTCTTATAGTCGCTTTTGCGCTGTTTTTCTGTGACGAAAACATGATCGGAGACTGATATTTTGGGTGAAAATTCGTGGCCATTTTCGTTTTTAAAAGTGGGCTTTTGACCATTTATTTTTGGCCACAAGGCGTTTTTGGATATTCGAAAAAGGTCGAAAAATCGTCAAAAATCGTCAAATGGCCAAAAAAAGTGGGCAAATGGCCATTTTTTTTTTTGGATTTGGCCACGAAAAACCCTTGATTTTACTGGGTTTTAAGCACCAAAAGCCCAAATGGTCAAATTTTTTACTCTATTATTACAAAGTGTAAAAAAATTTCTAATAATAGGAGAAGCAAAAAGTGGGTTTTTGGCCACAAGATTAAAAAGGAGAATTTTTATGAGCAAGTTTACGTTCGAAGAAATTTACCAAGAATTTCGAAACACTTACCCGAGATTGTCAAAAGGAATTTTGAGATACGAACCGATCGACTTAATGAAGATACGGATATTTTACCACAACGGATCCACAATCGACTACAATTCTTTTACCAAGAAGGTAACTTTCGGTTAAAACACTTGCTTCGCGAAAAAAACATGCCCTTTTATGAGAGAGAAGGATAAAATGTGCGGTTCGCACTTTCCTTTTTCTTTTCTGTTTGTGGATATTTTAGTAGGAGGTCCGTCATGGCTAAACTTGAAAGCGAGTTTCAAGCGAAACTGATCAAAGAGCTGAAATTGATATTCCCAGGTTGCATCGTAACCAAACTGGACTCAGCTTACATTCAGGGAATTCCGGACCTATTGATATTGTACAAAAACAAATGGGCAACTTTGGAATGTAAGAAAAACGCGAATGCAAGTAGAAGACCAAATCAAGACTACTACGTTGGAAAGATGAACGAGATGTCTTTCTCAAGATTCATCTGTCCTGAGAATAAGGAGGAAGTTCTTAATGATCTTCAACAAGCATTCAGATCTTGAAGGGCAACACGCCTTTCTTGGAGCTAGCAAATTTCATTGGATTAATTACGATGAAGACAAAGTTGCTGAATCCTATTCAAACTTTTTAGCAACTCAAAAAGGAACCGAACTTCACGAGTTCGCTGCTCATTGCATTACACTTGGGCAGAAATTACCAAAGTCACAAAAGACATTAAACATGTACGTTAACGATGCTATCGGATTTAAGATGACACCAGAGCAACCTTTGTTCTTTTCTGAGAATTGCTTTGGTACAGCCGATGCGATTTCGTTCCGTACGGATATTTTAAGAATCCACGATTTGAAGACTGGAAAGATTCCGGCACACATGGAGCAGCTCATGATCTACGCTGCTCTTTTTTGTTTGGAGTACAAAATCAAACCTGGCAACATTGGGATGGAATTGAGAATCTATCAGAATGACGAAATTCTCATAAGTAATCCTACTGCTGCGGATATTTTGCCAATCATTGACAAGATTATCACTTTTGACAAAGTCATTACTAAGATTCAATCTAAGGAGGGTTAAACCATGGACAACACGCTTGATGATATTCTAATGCATTATGGAATGCCTAGGCGTTCAGGTAGATATCCTTGGGGTTCTGGCGAAAACCCTTATCAGCATTCAGGCGATTTTCTTAGTAGAGTTAAAGAACTTAGAAAACAGAACTTCACATTTACAGATCCTGAAGATGGAAAAACCTATACCGGAGATTTGGCAATCGCTAAGTCTATGAAATTGAGTTCAACCGAATTCAGAGTGGCTATGTCTATTGCTAATTCTGAGAGACGTAAATTGGAAGTTGACAGAGCCAAGTCTCTTAGAGCTGATGGAAAAAGTCTTAATGAGATTGCGGATATTATGGGGTACAAGAATGACTCCTCAATCCGCTCTCTGTTAAACGAGAATTCTGAAGCTCGAATGAATCAAGCTCAGGCAACTGCGGATATTTTGAGAAAGCAGATTGAAGAGAAGGGAATGATCGACGTTGGAGCAGGTGTTGAGAGACAACTTGGTGTTTCAAGAGAAAAACTTAACGAAGCTTTAACGATTCTTGAAATGGAAGGCTATCCTGTCTATGGCGGTGGAATTCCACAAGCTACCAATCCTGGTAAACAGACCAATGTCAAAGTTGTTGGACCGCCAGGAACAAAGCATGCGGATATTTACAAGTTCGATCAGGTTCATTCCATTACAGATTACGTTTCACACGATGACGGCGAAACCTTTGATAAGAAATGGGTCTATCCAGAAAGCATGGATTCCAAGCGATTAATGGTTCGTTACGGAAACGAAGGCGGAAACGAAAAAGATGGTGTCATTGAGATTCGTCGAGGAGTTCCGGATTTGGATTTAGGAGAATCCAGATACGCTCAAGTTCGAATTATGGTTGATGGCACTCATTACCTTAAAGGAATGGCCGTCTATGCTGACGACCTTCCTGACGGCATCGATGTGAGATTCAACACTAACAAGAATGCGGATATTCCAGTACTCGGTCCGAAAGACAACACGATTCTCAAACCGATCAAAAAAGATCCCGACAATCCGTTTGGTTCGTTGATTAAAGAAGGAATTGTTGATCCCGATGATCCGACAAAAACCGAAGGTGGTCAAAGCTATTACTATGACAAAGATGGAAATAAAAAGCTGTCTCTAATCAATAAAAGAGCAGAAGAAGGAGATTGGGGCGAATGGTCAAACAAGCTTCCTTCTCAATTCTTAGCTAAGCAGAAGCAAGATCTGATCGATAAGCAGCTTGGATTAGCAATAGCGGATAAGGAACTCGAATTTAACGAAATCAATTCCCTTACGAATCCGACAGTCAAGAAGAATATGCTAATGTCATTTGCAGAAGACTGTGATTCAGCGGCAGTTCACCTTCAAGCAGCTGCTTTGCCAAGACAGCAATATCAAGTCATTCTTCCTCTTACGGATATTTCGGACAACGAAGTCTATGCTCCTAACTATCGCGATGGAGAAACCGTAGCACTCATCAGATATCCTCATGGCGGTACTTTTGAGATTCCGATCCTAAAAGTAAACAATAAGCTCAAAGAGGGTGCGGATATTTTAGGCAAGAATCCGATTGACGGTATTGGAATTAATAAAAAAGTAGCAGATCGTCTTTCTGGAGCGGATTTCGATGGCGATACGGTTATGGTTATACCATGTAACAACCATGGAAGCAAAGTAAAAATAACATCAACTCCAGAATTGGAAGGATTGAAAGGATTTGATGCTAAATTAGAGTACGGTGGTAAAAAAGAAGGAACATTTCAGCGGATGAAAAACACCCAGAATGAAATGGGACGGATATCTAATCTCATTACAGATATGACCCTTAAGGGAGCTTCAAATGAAGAATTGGCAAGAGCCGTAAAACACTCGATGGTCGTAATTGATGCTGAAAAACACGGTCTCGATTACAAGCAGAGCGAAAAAGACAATGGTATTGCCGCTCTTAAGAAAAAGTATCAGGGTAGAATTGAAGACGGAAAGTATAAAGAAGGTGCGTCTACACTAATCTCCAGAGCAAAAGCTCAGTATTCAGTTCCTAAGAGAAGAGGATCTGCGGATATTTTGGAAGATGGCTCTTTGAGTTGGAAAACAGCATATGACAAAGACCTGTATTATACCAACGAAAAAGGTAAACGGGTTATGCGTATGCAAAAAAGCACACAAATGGCAGAGACCCCCGACCCCCGTACCCTGTCTTCAGGTACCCCCCAGGAGGAGGCATATGCGAATTATGCTTCTAAAATGAAATCGATGGCTAATGAGGCTAGAAAAATAGCTACCCATACCCCCGACATTAAATACTCCCCATCTGCAAAAGAAACATACAAGAAAGAGGTTGCTAGCTTAAACAGGCAGCTTAATGTGGCTCTTTTGAACGCTCCTAGAGAAAGACAAGCCCAAATGATGGCTAATTCGCAGGTGTCGGCAAAGGTCAAAGACAACCCCGACATGACCAAAAAGGAGATCAAGAAGGCTAAGCAGCAGGCATTAACAGCAGCACGCGCAAGAGTAGGAGCTAAAAGAACAAATGTCGAGATAAGCGACAAAGAATGGGAAGCTATTCAGGCCGGAGCAGTAACTGCTAACGTTCTCAACCAGATCATTGCCCATACTGACAAAGACAAACTTCGTCAATTAGCAACTCCTCGAGCAACAACACAGCTGAGCGAAGCTAAACAGAACAAGATTCGTCAAATGAGAGCTTCTGGCTACACAAACGATGAGATTGCTCGTTCAATGGGCGTTTCTTTGTCAACTATCAGAAAGTATTCAAAGTGAGGTGAATTGTTTAATGGCTTATGAATGTAGATTGACAACAGTTGACAATCCTTTTGATCCTTTCGAACAATTCAACTCTTGGTTGCTGTTTGACATGGAGAAAGGTTACAACACCTGCGCTTACCTGGCTCGAATTGCACACCCCTCCTCAGAGTTCTCAGATGAAGAAAACGAAG
>JAEIGA010008225.1_pt1 | contig 15803 bp, 14 predicted proteins | sample 9270691 | NCBI WGS metagenome assembly JAEIGA01 (sample SAMN17057246, study PRJNA624740) | gut metagenome | biome: biome; isolation source: fecal sample | host: Bos grunniens | place: China: Xizang | collected 2019
CTATCTCCGGTTCCGACTTTATGGAGATGTATGTTGGCGTCGGCGCCAGCCGTGTTAGAGACCTTTTTGAACAGGCGAAAAAGATGGCGCCTGCTATCATTTTCATCGACGAGATCGACGCGGTAGGCCGCAAACGCGGTTCCGGTATGGGTGGTGGTCACGACGAACGCGAACAAACACTCAATCAATTACTGGTCGAAATGGACGGCTTTGGAAGCACAGAAGGTGTTATTGTTCTTGCGGCAACCAATCGACCGGACATTCTGGATGCTGCGTTACTGCGTCCCGGCAGATTTGACCGTCAGGTTTATATTGGCAGACCTGATGCCAAGGGTCGCGAAGAAATCCTTAAAGTTCACGCAAAGGGAAAGCGGCTTGACGATTCTGTGAATTTGCGCACCGTTGCGCTGGCTACATCAGGCTTCACCGGTGCGGATCTTAGCAATTTAATGAATGAAGCGGCAATTCTTGCTGCGCGGGCAGATCGGCCTGTGTTAAATATGCAGGATTTAAATGCTGCTATGATGAAAATTATTGCTGGACCTGAAAAGAGAAGCAGTGTGCGGTTGAAAAAAGATCTCAAAATTACTGCGGTACACGAAGCCGGGCATGCGGTTGCGATGTATAGCCTGCCTACGCACGATCCCGTACACCAGATATCAATCATTCCCAGAGGTAATGCCCTTGGTCTGACATGGACACAGCCTGCAGATGACAGTGTGCATCTGACTCGCAATGAAATGTATGAGAGAATTGTGGGACTTTTAGGCGGTCGTGTGGCAGAAGCGCTCTTCCTTCAGGATATATCCACCGGAGCTTCCAATGATATCGATCGTGCGACCAAGCTTGCACGGGATATGGTTGCGCGGTATGGTATGTGCGAAAAGCTTGGTACAGTATCGTATTTGAATGATGAAGAAGTGTTCATTGGCAGAGATTATGAGAAAACAAAGGGCTACTCTGAAGCGGTTGCAGGCACAATCGATGATGAAATTAAGGCTTTGGTTGATAAGGCCTACAAGCATTGTGCATCCATTCTTGAAAGAGACAGAGAAAAGCTGGAGCAGGTTACAAACTTCTTGTTGGAGAACGAAACAATGTCTGCTTCTCAGTTTGAGCAATGTATGAAGGGACTGGAGATCGAAGCTTCCACGGAAACCTCTTTGTTTGACGCGATTAAAACTGATGAGTAAAATGATACCCAAGAGCGTAAACGCGCTCTTGGGTATTTTGTTTGCATTATATTATATAATATATGATGCGGTATGCTTTGTACACACTGCACAAAAATACACTGATTATTTCGGCACTGCGGATACCTGAATATTGAGAAAAAGTCATCCTTTTACAGAAATTTTATGATATAATGTTAATGACGGTGTGAGACCGCTAACATTGCACATCAAAGGAGCAATTATGAATAATATTTTGTTTTTTTTAACACCGAAAGCGATGTGTTCTTTCGTATATGATGACTATTCCATTCGTCAGGCACTGGAGAAGATGGAGGCGGCGGGATACGCAGCGCTTCCCATACTTAATAAACACGGTGAATACAGAGGTACATTAACTGAAGGCGACTTGCTTTGGGCTATGAAAAATATGTGCTATATGGATATGCGCCAGGCAGAGGCCAGAAAGATCGTTGAAATCACCAGAAAGAAGGATAACATACCGGTTCGCGTGACAACAGGTATGTACGATTTGATACAGCGTGCAAGCAATCAAAATTTCGTTCCGGTTGTGGATGACAAGGATGCATTTATTGGGATCGTCACAAGAAGTGCGATAATGAAATACTGTTACCAGCAGTTGTTCCCAGAGGATTAAATACGATGCTCGTTTGCGAAGGTAGGACTTTATTTTCAGGTTATACCTTTGCAAACGGGCGTTTTTTCTTGCTTTATACATATTTTTCTGTTAGAATAGCAGTATATGCGGAGGTGATGGTATGAATGATGAGGAACTGAAGCGACAAATTGGTAGAAATATTGTCCTTTGCAGAAAAAGGATGGCATTAACCCAGGCTGGACTTGCGGATAAAATGAATTACTCAGATAAGGCAGTGTCAAAATGGGAAAGAGGAGAATCAATGCCTGATGTGCTGACATTGATTCAGCTGGCAGAGATTCTTGGCGTAACAGTTGATTTTCTGCTATCCGGTGATGAAAATTCTTTACCGAAAATGAATGAATCGCGTACTCCGCGTGCAAATAAAAACATCATTGCTATGCTGGCTTCTGTATTGGTCTGGTTTGTGGCACTATTGACATTTGTCACCCTTTCTGATGCCAATGTCCCTAAGAGCTGGATAGCTTTTGTTTATGCGATTCCTACCAACGCAATCGTTTTGCTTTCACTGTTTTCTGCCTGGAGAAGATTCCGGTTGAATTCTGTGTTTATATCGTTGATTGTCTGGGGTGTGCTTCTTAGCATTTACATCTCGTTGCTAATATTCCTGAAGATTAACATTTGGAAGATATTTTTACTTGGTATTCCCGGGCAGATCGCTGTGATTTTGTGGTTCCGTATTTATAAATCGAATAAAAAGGATTCTAATCATGGATAAAAAAGAACTGCGTAGAACCATTCGTCATAAAAAGGAAGCAATGACAGAGGCTGAGATTATCAAAAAAAGCCGGGAACTTACTGCTAAATTTATTATGACAGATGCCTATATAAACGCAAATACTATATACGGATACCTTTCCTACAATCAGGAAGTGCGTACAGAGGAGATATTGCAGCAGGCGTTTTTAGACGGAAAGCGTGTTGCAGCGCCTAAGGTGTTCGGGGATGAAATGCGGTTTATTTATATTGAAGGTCTGAATCAAATTGCACCCGGTTACAAGGGAATACCTGAACCTATTGCCGATGGCCCCGTAGCCGATGATTCCGAGGCGCTTGTATTGATGCCGGGTCTTGCCTTTACTGAAGCGGGAGCTCGAATGGGTTACGGCGGCGGTTTTTATGATAAATTCCTGGCGCTGGAACCTGAACACTATACAGTTGCGCTTTGCTATGACTTTCAGGTTCTCGAAGCACTGCCAACGGAGGAATTTGATATTCCCGTAGACGAGGTTATTTGGGCATAAAGTTACAGCTTATACAGATCGCGGAGGTGAGGATGTGCATATCCCCAGTGGTTCAACATTAGATTTGAATATTATGCCGTTCTCGACGGCTCTGGAGGCTGCTAATAAGCCCTGTGACGACTATGATAGCACAAAGTGGCTGTTTGTGCCGAATTTTTATTCAGATTATCGATTTATCTTAGGAACAAGAGGAAAGCATCCACTGATTTGTATCGGTATAAATCCTTCTACAGCGAAACCTGACGATCTTGACAACACATTAAAATCTGTTGACAGAATCGCCAAAAGAAATGGCTTTGACAGCTTTATAATGTTTAATGTATATGCACAAAGGGCAACTGACCCAGACTCTATGGAGAAAGTTTGCAACAAGCAATTACATAATGAAAATCTGAATGCATTTCGGTATGTGCTTTCTCTTTCAAAACAACCTGCGGTTTGGGCGGCGTGGGGCACAATAATTGAGAAACGCCCGTATCTGCTAGATTGTCTTCTGGATATGGTAAAAGTTGGTAAAGAGTTTGATGCGCAATGGTGTTGCGCCGGCGCGATTAGCAAAAAGGGGCATCCGCATCATCCGCTTTATCTTAAAAAAGATGAGAGTACAAAACCGTTTGACATTGATCAATATCTGCAAAGATTAGGAGTTGCCAATGAAATTATTGATTGCATCTGATATACACGGATCTGCTTTTTGGTGTAGAAAACTGATGGATGTTATAGAAAAAGAGAATCCCGAAAAGATAATCCTACTGGGTGATATACTGTACCATGGTCCTCGCAATGATTTGCCGAAAGAGTATGCACCCAAAGCCGTTATTGCAATGCTCACAAAGATTAAAGACCGTATCATTTGCGTCAGGGGAAATTGTGACGCAGAAGTGGATCAAATGGTGCTTCCTTTTTCCTGTATGAATGAGTATGTTCAGTTATTTGTGGATAACAAGGTTTTTTATTGCACCCATGGGCATCACCGTTGCCCTGACTCTTTGCCGGCAATGTCTGACGGAGATGTTTTTTTGTACGGGCACACCCACATTAAGCAGGATGAAATGTTAGAAAATATCCGCTGCCTGAATCCCGGCAGTGTTTCGATTCCGAAAGACGGCTCTAACAGTTGCCTGATTTATGAAAACAGTGTATTTCGTTTTGTTGTTTTGGAGGATGTATAATGGCTACCGAATCCTGTGAAACCTGCTGGAATTATGATTATGATGAAGAATATGATGAATACTATTGCTTGATGGACCTGGATGAGGACGAGGTTTACCGTATTATGACATCTAAAAATAACCATTGTCCGTATTATAGACAGGGTGATGAGTATTATCTGGCAAGAAAGCAGTAAAAAAGAGCGAACTTATAAAGTTCGCTCTTTTATTTATTCTGTGGTGTAGTTATCGAAATATCCCTGGATATAGACGATGGGTGTTCCTTTATCGCCGGAACCGGATGTTAAGTCACATAGTGAGCCAATAAGATCCGTTAAACGACGGGGGGTGGTGCCCTGTGCTGCCATACTGCCAACAAGGCTGGAGCCGTCCTTCTTTCTGATCTCGCCCTCAATGGCGTCACGCAGTGCCGCGCCTGTTAGACCGGCAAAATCGTTATCTGCCAAATATTTCAGCTTTAATTCATTCGGTGTGCCTTCCAGACCGGCTGTGTAAGCAGGGGAAACCACAGGGTCTGCAAGTTCCCAAATTTTACCGACGGGATCCTTAAATGCGCCGTCGCCATAAACCATAACCTCAATGTGCTTGCCTGTCAGCTCCAGCAACCTTGCCTGAATGTCATGAACCAGGTCTTGTGCATCTCTGGGGAACAGCTTCACAGTGTCTTCGGTGGCTTTGTTTGAGCCTAAAAGACCGTAGGTGGGGTTGTAACCGCTACCGTTTACAGACTCGGTCATAATTTCGTCCAGTCCGCACACACGCTGCGCTCCTGCGTTTTTAAGGAGACGCTTTGTGCGATTTCTGGTATGGATATCGCAGGTCAAAACACTATTTGTATAATTCAAAATGACTCGAGGGTCATTTGCGAATACGACCTCTACTTCAGCACCGCTCTGACGGATAAGATCTTTGTAGTACTCTACATAGTCAACACCGGTGAAGGTATGCTTAATATAACCGAAATATTCGCGGTATTGTTCTTCCGTAAGCACATCCCGATACGGATCAACATTGTGTTGGTCCATAAGGTCCCAATCAATAAGATGGTTGCCCACTTCGTCCGAGGGGTAACTGAGCATTAACACGATCTTTTTACAACCCTTGGCAATACCACGCAGACAAATTGCAAAACGATTTCTGCTGAGGATAGGGAAGATGACACCAACGGTTTCGCCGCCCAGCTTGTTGCGAACATCTTCAGCAATGGCATCTACGGTTGCGTAATTTCCCTGTGCACGGGCAACGATAGCTTCTGTCATTGCCACAATATCCCGATCTCTGGGAACCAATCCGTCACTTTTCATTGCTTCAGTAACACAGCCGGAGACTATATCAACAAGGTTATCGCCCTGCCGAATAATCGGCGCACGAATACCAATAGATACGGTGCCAAACATTCTGCTCATACCAACACATCCCATCTGTATTTTCGTTATTATCAATAACGGACATATTATAATATAAATATCTTAATTTGTAAAATATTTATTTGATGAAATTTTATAAAAATTGGCATAATCTTTCGGGGATAATGACCAAATTCGCGGATAATAGCAGCAAAAAATAAAACAGCCGCCAAAATTGGCGGCTGTAATTGTGTAAAGTAATATAAATTACTTCATTTCTGCTGTTGCGCCAGCTTCCTTCAGCTCGGCAATCAGCTTCTCTGCGTCTTCCTTGGAGATAGCTTCCTTCAGGGTCTTGGGGCAGCTGTCAACCAGGTCCTTAGCGTCCTTCAGGCCCAGGCCGGTAGCAGCGCGGACAACCTTGATGACGTTCAGCTTGGAAGCGCCAGCATCCTTCAGGATAACATCGAACTCGGTCTTCTCTTCAACCTCAGCAGCAGCAGCGACAGCGGGGCCGGCAACAGCAGCAGCAGCGGCAGAAACACCGAAAACTTCCTCCAGAGTGTGAACCAGTTCGGACAGTTCCAGAACGGTCAAACCCTTTACTTCTTCAACCAGAGCAGTGACTTTTTCACTAGCCATTGTAATTTCCTCCTAAAAATAAATGATTATAATTTGTGTATAAGTTGATGTGTGGATTAGCCTTCCTTCTGGATACGGATCTGATCCAGAACAAAAGCCAGGCTGGAGATAGGTGCCAGGAAAGTACCAAGAACCTGAGCAACCAGAGCATTCTTGCTGGGAAGTTCGCCGAAACCGTTCAACTGCTGTGCAGACAGAACAGAGCCTTCAACGATACCACCCTTGATGCTGATGGGCAGCTTATTCTTCTTGGCAAACTCGCATACGATACGAGCGGGAGCGATGGGATCGCCAGTGGTGGAAGCCATGGAAGTAGTGCCGTTGAGAATGTCTTCAAAGTTGTAGCCGTTTTCCTTGGCAGCAAAATTTGTCAGAGTGTTCTTAACGACGGTGTACTCAACCCCAGCTTCACGGAACTGCTTACGCAACTCAGTGTCTTGAGCAACGGTGATGCCTTTGTAGTCAACAAAAACGATGGAAGTGGACTCCTTGATCTTGTTGGACAAAGCCTCGACTACGGCCTTCTTGCTCTCAAGAACCTTTGCATTGGGCATTATTTTCACCTCCGAAAATAAAAGTGTCTTCCTGCCGAAAGACAGGAAGACACGCAGAATGTTTATTCAGCGCACCTCGGCAGGACTTACGGTTTGCACCACCTGCTGTCTCCGGCAACTTTGATAGTATAACTGAATAATAGGGAATTGTCAAGTGCTTTTTTGAAATATTTTGTTTTAGTTGGTGATGGTAAAATTGACTTCGTTTACAAGTGCACCGTTGAAGCAAATGGCAAGCTTATAGCTGCCTGGGGCAGAGGGGATACTGGGGACATTCAATACGCAATATCCGTTATTCCACATCCTATTCCAAATCCTGTTTTCCGCAGCACTGCTTACATAGTTGCCCTCAGCATCATAGATTGCGTAGGTGACTAAAATAGGGTCGGCGGGTTTGTCGAATTCATACGGGATACTCAACAGGAAAGTGATTTTGCCATTGGCAGGGAAGCTGGAGGCGGTTGTTGCATAAATTAAATCTTCATAGTCCCAGTTATTGCCTCGGGGAGTCTCATACATTAAGAGACCAATGTGCTCTGCGCCAAGCTTATAGTTATTAAACGCCGGGGCAGGTTCACTGCTATATAAATACTCAGTAGTCAGGCTACGTCCATCCGCTGCCCTTACAGTAAAGAGGTAAGTGACATTGGGGATATAGGGGACCTTGCATTTGTTGCCATCAGAAATTTCAACTTCCTCTGTCGTGACACCGTCAATGGTACAATCTACTAACCAATCTACATTTTCTTCAGAGGTGTTCCAACTTAAGGTAAGTACTCCATCGGTGATTGAGGCTTGGAAGTCACTCAAGGAGAGAAGACCCTCTGCAGCCACAATATCAGCGCCTACACTCATATTTTCCGCCAAAACCTGAATGTTATAGATGTCGCCGGACTCTATACCGCTGAAGGTGGCAGAAAGTTCAGTTGTTGTGATTGTTTCATTATAGAAAGTTGCGCCGGTGCATTGGACAATCCATTTAGCGACATTTGAGTTCTCGGGCGCGCTCCACGTGACAGTCAAAGTGCCTGCTTCGTGGCTTGTAACAGAAAGATTTTCCGGAACTACAGGTACAGTCGGTGTAAATGTGATGGCATTACTATGATCGAAGAATAGCTCGGACACAGGCTCTAATCTGAAGGTATATTGCTTGTCCAGCTCCAAGCCTGAGAGTTCAATTCGATTACCGGTAAACGTTACAAATTCCTTTGTTCCGCCCATAGGTGCATATTCTAAGCGCCATTGTTCAGAGTTGGATCCGTCAACCATAAAGTTAAGAATTACGTTTCCGGCTTCTGCGCCGTTAACAGCGGTAAATTGGCTAACCTTCGTCTGTACATCTGTTTTATAGGACGCGGTAGTAGTGCCGGTGAGCTTATGGAATTTATCCGTGTCAACAGTGACCGAATATACTGTATCCGGTGCAAGTGTGTCAAATTCTGCTTTGCCGTTTACCACGGATGCTTTATGCTGATTACCATATGCATCGCTACAGATGACGTATAAACCATCTGCCGCACAATCAACAGAAACGGTCAGGTTGTTCTCAAAACCGTTTAACTCCATTGTAACAGGCTGGAGATAACACAGGGTATAGTAGAAATAACCCGCTACTGCAATGCCGGCAGCTAAAAGGGCAATAATCAAAATCTTCCACCAGGACGATTTTTTCTTGGGCGCTGCTGGTTCGTCAGCGGAGTCTTCTGTGGCGAGTTCAGTGAAGTCATTTTCATCTGCTGCAACATCGATGACATCATCCTCCACCGGCGTTTCAATCTGGGCTTCTTCTGTGGACAGAGGAACAGCGATTGTCTCTGCATCGGTCTCCAGGGTTTCGCCCTCAGGGGTTTCTTCAACAGCGCAATCTTCCACGGCTTCTTCCGGAGTCGCTTTTTCTTCGTCGATTTCAACAGCAAGATTTTCTTCAGTCGGTTCAGCTTCGGCTTCCTCTACGGAAGGCTCCTGAACAATCTCGGGCTCTGTTACGGAATCGTATTGTGAAATCACCTCATCCGCAGCAGCGAGGATTTCAGAGACATCTTCAGTAACCTCATCGTATGTTACTTCTTCATCAGCCTCAGACTCTGTGCCACCGTCATCCAGGAAAGACAGATTACCGAGAACATCTTCGGTATATACAATGTCTTCAGCAATGGCAACATCCTCAGGTGCGTCCTCAATAGCCTCTTGGGTATCTGCTGCGTTATCGTCAATGATGGTGGGTTCTACATAGGGAACAATTAGGGTATCGTTTGCGCCGTTACGCTGCATATAGCCAACCAAAGCCTGACCCATTTCAATAGGAGTTTGCCAGCGGTCGTCTATGCCGCTTGCACAGGCTTTTAAGATGATTTCGGACATTTCCGAATCTGCGTATGCAGGTGGAGGGAATGTGCCGGAGTCTTCATCTGCAACAGGCAGAATGCCACCGTTATATGCCTGGTACAAAATAAGACCCAATGCGTAAATATCAATAGTTGTATTCAGTGAAGAATATGCATCTTTAATTTCCGGCGCGGTATATGCGCTACGATAGGATTCCGGCAAAGATGCATACTTTAAGGAATCGAGCTTAATAAAGCCGATATCGCCAATACGGTAACTTTGCTCCCCGGTAAGATATACATTATTAGGCTTCAGATCTGCATAGAGATAGCCGAGTTTTCGGCAGACCGATAATGCGGCGCACAAATCCAGGCCCATATTGATAGCACCGAGGTGCGTCATTTCCTGTTTCCGGAATTGCTTAACAAGTGTCTTTTGATATTTACTTAATAAATAAATATCGTAGCCAACATCGTCGTCCATTTCTACGATTTGATAATCGTCAATGGGAAGGAATCCCTCCAGAGAAGAGAGCTTTTCAAGTGTTTTAATCTCGTCAACAATTCCGCTTACCAAATCATTAAAATAGGCAAGTGCAGATTCGCGGTCAGAACAAACACCGGTGAGCAGCAATGCATCATACTGTACTTGGGATGCAGGAATAGAGATAACCTTAACGATATATTTTTCGTCAGAGTCCTTCTTCATTGCGGGGCAGCAACGAATCCCGTTATGATCGCTGATGGGATCACCGATATGAAAGTTGTCGAGCATTGGCGAAACCAATTTTATATCAGACACAGATATCGCCTCCTTTTGTTTATAATATATATGATATATGAAAATGGAAAAAAATGCAACATCTTTGTAGTTGTTTTATTGTAGAAGAAGTGGTATAATTTAATCAAACAATCTTATATTGTTATCTAAACGGTAAGGAGGTAATTTATGAGTAAGGTCGTTTGTGAAATTTGTGGTACCTCATATCCAGAGACCTGTGCCCAGTGTCCAATATGCGGTTGTGTAAAGCCGATAGATAGCGGTGTTGTATTAGATAAAGATTCAGGTAGCGGTAGTCATTATACATATGTAAAAGGTGGCCGCTTTTCAAAAAAGAATGTTCGGAAAATAAACGGAGGAAGCCTCCAATCCGTGGATCGGATGCCGACCCTGAATGATCAGAAAAATGAGAACAGTACAAGGAAGAATCGTATTATTTTAATTTCTGCCATTGCACTGTTGCTGGTTGTTCTTGCTGTTTGCGCCTACTTGTTCATTGATGTTTACAGTGATTTTCTATTCTCCGATTCTGACGGCACGCAAAATACCACGGTTTTGGAAAATGAGGAAACAGAAGATACTGCCGCGGAAAATACTGAGTCTACTGAATCTACAGATTCTGATCAGGTCACAGTTATTGCCTGCACGGCAATAACTGGTCTCCCTGAGAATGTGGTTTTTGACTCGGAGCAGAACCAACTGCAGCTCGAGGCGGTATGTCTTCCGGAAAATACAACGGACACAGTAATTTTTGAATCCGCTAACTCTGAAATCATTACAGTAGATGAGACAGGGTTGTTAACCGCTGTATCGGAAGGAGAAACGACGATTACGGTTACATGCGGTGCTGTAAAGAAAGTCTTCAGCGTTACATACACTATGCCTCAAGAGGAGATTCCGGTTACAAAATTTGAGCTGAACAGAACGGATTTCACACTGTTCTATGCCGGAGACTACTGGTACGTCTACAATGGCGATATACCGGCCAGAGAAATTGTATGGACCTCTGATAACGAAGAAGTTGTTATTGTTGAATTCGGCAGGGTTGTAGCTGTTGGTGAAGGCACAACCTATATTCACGCCGAGTATGACGGTGAAAAACATAGCTGTATTGTTCGTGTAGTATTCAAGGATTACAATTAAAAATCCGGTGAGGGTACCCTCACCGGATTTTTTAGTCATTTCGATGGTCGCGGCATCTGCGAAACAGTAAGGTAATACACCAAAGACCTGCCAGTCCAACGAGTGCGTAGACAATTCGGCTGATTACAGCGCTTTGGCCGCCAAACAGCCAGGCGACCAAATCAAATTGAAACAGGCCGACCAAGCCCCAGTTAATTGAGCCGATAATGGAAAGAATCAATGCGATGGTATCCATTTAATAACCTCCCTAAAATTACTTGGATGTTCCTATATTGTCCGATAATTGAAATAATATACATATTGCAAAATAACAAAAGATTTCGTATAATGTAGAAAAACCCCGAAAGGATCATCATATGGATACTATTTATGAGGGCGCATTTGCCAAGGTGAACTTAACACTGGATGTTTTGGATAAAAGACCGGATGGTTACCACAATTTGAAAAGCGTGATGCAGACGATTTCCATTCGAGATGACATTGAAATTGACATTGGAACCGGAAAGCCATGGGCGCTGCACTGCACCAATTCCAATATTCCTGAAGATGAAACAAATCTTGCGTGGAAAGCAGCGAAGGCTTTTTATGATGCGACCGGTTTTGATCCTGACGGTATTGAGATTCGTATCACAAAGCGAATTCCCTCTGAGGCCGGATTGGGCGGAGGTAGCGCGGATGCTGGTGCGGTTTTACGGGCATTAAACAAGTATTACGACAACCCGTTTTCGATTCTTGCATTGGCAGAACTGGGTGCAGCAGTTGGCAGCGATGTGCCGTTTTGCACTCTGTGCGGTACAGCAATGGTCGAAGGTAGGGGAGAGCGGCTTCGTAAGTTGCCGGATATGCCGGATTGTTTCTTCGTTGTTTGTAAGCCTGAGTTTTCTTCCTCTACACCTGCGCTTTATAAGCAAATAGATGAAAAAGAGATTGCGCGCAGACCGGACCACAAAGCTATGGAAAGTGCGCTTTTGGCAGGTGATCTTGGTGCTGTCGCCAGCAACCTGGTGAACGTTTTTGACCCGATTGTTACCCAGGATCATTTAGAGCTTAATTACATTAAATCTATTTTTAACAGTTACGGCTCTGTCGGTCAACAGATGACCGGAAGTGGATCAGCTGTATTTGGAATCGTTACAAGTTTTGAGCATGCAGCGGTAATCTGCAATATGTTAAAAGAAAACTATCCTCAGGTGTTCATTGCTAAGCCTGTATAATTATATGCATTGCCGTCCATACTGTCAGTATTTCAGTATGGACGGTGTTTCATTATGATTCGATTTATCGGAAGGATATTATTACTGCTGATTGTTATCAGTATTATAGCATGGCTGATCAATGCGTTTAACACCAATGCTCCTGTTAAAAATGAGGATTCGCAACCGTCTACGACCATGAACTCTGACACCAAGGATGCACAGACAGAGGAAATCATGGCCCAAATTGGAGAAATCTCTAATGACATTTTGAATAAAAATGGTTTTGCGTATATCGCCAAGATGAAGTTAGGGATGGAAGCATTTGCGAAATGCATACATGAAACATTTACCTTGGTTTCCGATACAAGTGACTATGATATCCGCTTATATATGCTTGACTTTATGGAAAAACTTAAAAAATTATTACCTGAACGCTAATTATGTACTATATTTGTCCCACAATTCGTGTTAAAATAGAGAAAAAGAGGAAAGGGTTGGAATTATGCTGAAGCTTTTACTGGGAACCGATTGGGTTGCCAATCGTGACGAGATTTTGCATTTGATTGCAAATGATGTGGCAGCAAAGCAAGGTAATCGAATATTCATCGTTCCCGAATTGGTGAGTCACGATACAGAGCGCCGTTTATGCGCCTCTGCCGGTGATTCAGCGAGCCGTTATGCGGAAGTGCTATCCTTTTCCAGATTAGCCAATCGCGTTTCAGAGGCAATCGGATGTCCACCAGAGGACCAGCTTGACAATGGTGGCCGTATTGTTGCTATGGCTTTGGCTGTCCGCCAGGTACATAATAAACTGAAAGCATATGCATCATTGGAATCCAGACCGGAGTTTCTTACCGGCTTGCTGGACGCCATAGATGAGTTTAAACGATGCTGTATTTTGCCGCAAAATCTGTTGGAAGCCTCTAAAATGTCGGAGGGTAGTTTTGCACAGAAGCTGGAAGAATTATCTATTATATTTGAAGCCTATAATGGGATTTGTGCTGCCGGTAAAAAAGATCCCAGAGACCAGATGACATGGTTGTTGGAGCAACTGGAAACCAGTGATTTTGCCAGTGAACACACTGTTTATATTGACGGTTTTCCTGATTTTACAAGGCAGCATATGGCAATTTTGGAGCATATGATTTGTAATTCTCCCCTTGTTGTAATAGCATTGAATTGCGATTGCGCGGATACGACCCAAATGGCGTTTGAAAAAGCCGGGGACACGGCGCTTCAAATCATACAGTGCGCAAAACGCAATGGCATCCCCATTGAAACTCAGCACATTTTACCCCGTCAAAGGGCAATGGGCAATGTGTGCGCCGGATTGTTTCAAGGCAAAGTGTGGGAACAAGATGTTCAAAGTAGTGTGGAATTGTACAAGGCGAATTCTATATATCAGGAATGTCTGGCAGCTGTTGATATTGTAAATAAGTATATTCAAAACGGATACCGCTACCGGGATATTGCCATTGTTTGCGGTGATATTATTGGCTATCGCAACGCACTGCAAATGGCGTTTTCCAGATGTAAAATGCCGCTGTATTTATCCGGAACGGAAAGTATCCTTGAAAAGCCGGCAATACGGACGATGCTATCGGCACTGGATGCAGCTCTTGGTAATTTTGATCAGCGAGATGTTATGCGATACCTGAAATCTGCGTTGTCCCCGTTGACACCCTCTGTTTGCGATAAATTAGAAAACTATGTGATTTTATGGGACATTAAAGGTTCGCAGTGGACGCAGCCGTGGACCAGGCACCCGATGGGACTTGGTTTTGAATGGAACGAAAAATCCAAAGCGGAGCTTAATGACCTGAACGATGCTCGTGAACAGGCAATTACCCCTTTGCTGGAATTGCAAAATGCATTCCGTAATGCAGAGAATTTATCACAGCAGGTGCAGGGCTTGTATCGCTTTCTTGATCAAATAGGATACGCACGCAAGATTGCTAAGTTTGCTGATCAGCTGGACGCACAAGGCAATAATCGCGAAGCGCAGATATTAAACCAATTATGGGAAATCCTCATGCTGGCGCTTGAACAGCTTTACGATATGCTTGGGCAATCGGTATGGGATAATGTATCCTTTTTGAAAATGCTCAGATTACTTCTGGGTCAATATGATGTTGGCACAATTCCGCCTGTGTTGGATGCGGTAACTGCCGGCGCATTTAACACAATGCGCTGTCATACCTGTAAACATTTAATTGTCCTGGGTGCAAGAGAAGGGAATATGCCCGGTTATACAGGCGCGTCAGGAGTGCTGTCCGACCAGGAGAGAATTGCACTTCGCAAAATTGGAGTGCCATTGACGGGCGGTGCTATGGAGGGCGTTCAGGCTGAGTTTGCAGATATCTACGGTGTATTTTGCGGTGCGGATGCGTCTGTTTCTTTGTTGTATTCCGATGGACAGCCTTCTTTTATCTATAACCGTATGGCAAAATGCGCAGACGTCATCGCAACCTATGATACTGCCTTGACCGCAGCTTGCACCAATGATTCTGATGCAGCGTCTGTATTGGTGAAATTAGGCATGCAGTCTGTGGCAGAGGATGCCGGGGTTAACGAGGCGTACCAAAATATTCAAAATTGTGTGCAGCATAATCTTGGTAAAATTTCCCTCGAGAACATTCAAAAACTTTATGGCGAATGTCTGCGCCTTTCTGCATCGCAAATTGATAAGCACGGCGAATGTAAGTTGCTTTACTTCCTGCGTTATGGACTTCACGCCGAGGAAAGAAAGACAGCAACGGTGGACCCGGCTGAATTTGGTACTTATGTGCATGCTGTTCTGGAAGAAGTTGCAAGAGATATCGTAGCGCTTGGCGGATTTCAGAAGGTAAGCGTTGAACAGGCGCTTGAAATTGCAAAAAGACATTCCGATATATATGCAGCAGCGCGTTTTTCTGAGCTGGATAGCGAACGGCTTACCTACCTTTTCAAGCGAAACGAACAGGAACTTTTGCTTGTTGTAGAGGAATTGTGGAGGGAACTGCAGAATAGTGCATTCCAACCGGTTGACTTCGAGGTTGGATTTGGACCGGATGAAAAAATGATGCCAATTACCATACCCGGTGGGAGAATCGATGCCTGGATGCGCGGTTATGTTGACAGAGTGGATGTATGGGAAGAAAACGGTCAAACCTATTTCCGTGTTGTGGATTACAAGACCGGCAAAAAAGACTTTGATTATTGTGACGTATTCAATGGCATCGGTCTGCAAATGCTGCTGTATATGTTTGCATTGGAATCAGGCGGAGATAGTTTGCTAATGCAGAATGCCAAGCCGGCAGGTGTGCAATATTTCCCTGCAAGAGTACCGGTTGTAAATGCGGACAATATTTTATCTGATGATGAAGCGCTCGCGTTCAGAATTAAGGAATGGAAGAGAAAAGGCTTGCTTTTGAATGACCCGGATGTTTTGAGCGCAATGGATACCACAGATAAAAAAGAACGGCTTTGCTGCTCTGTAAATCGCAGTGGTGAGTTAGTCGGTGATATTGCATCTGCGGAACAATTCAGACAATTAAAAGAGTATATTTTC
>JAEIGA010008226.1_pt1 | contig 15802 bp, 12 predicted proteins | sample 9270691 | NCBI WGS metagenome assembly JAEIGA01 (sample SAMN17057246, study PRJNA624740) | gut metagenome | biome: biome; isolation source: fecal sample | host: Bos grunniens | place: China: Xizang | collected 2019
CGGATCTGAGATTTGTGCTTTGTCCATTTCTCGGCCAAAGGACCCTCAGGAATCTTAGAAATAAGTTTTTCGGCCATTTTATAGAGTGTTAGTGAAATTTCGGGCACAATTATAATGAAATTCGGCTGATTTACCAACTAAATCAGCCGAATACCTATCATTTATGATAGTATATCAAAACAATGTCGGGTCGTCAAGGTTGACATTCCCCTTTTCGAGTCCGAGATGCCTGTATGCAAGCTCTGTCGCTTCCCTGCCTCGAGGTGTTCTCATTATGAATCCCTCCTTTATAAGGAAAGGCTCATATACCTCCTCCAAAGTGCCCTGATCCTCACCGACCGCGGTAGCGATGGTATTGGCTCCTACCGGACCTCCCTTGAATTTGGTTATTATGGTCTTAAGTATCTTATTGTCAATGGCATCCAGTCCCCTCTTGTCTATATTGAGGGCATCCAGGGCATAACGGGCGATCTGCAGATCCACATTGCCGTTGCCCATCACCTGGGCAAAGTCACGCACTCTTCTGAGGAGAGAGTTGGCGATACGCGGGGTACCTCGGCTTCGGAGGGCGATCTCGTATGCAGCATCCTGATCTATCGACACCTTTAATATGGATGCACTCCTCTTCACAATATTTACAAGGGTAAGGGTATCATAATACTCCATCGCGCAGGTTATGCCGAAACGAGCTCTCAGAGGAGAGGTGAGAAGGCCGCTGCGGGTAGTGGCTCCCACAAGGGTGAAGGGATTCAGCGAGATACGTACAGAACGGGCTCCGGGTCCCTTATCTATCATAATGTCTATGACAAAGTCTTCCATTGCCGAGTACAGGTATTCCTCCACTACAGGGGAAAGCCTGTGTATCTCGTCGATGAAAAGAACGTCTCCTTCCTCCAACGAAGTAAGGAGTCCGGCCAGATCTCCGGGCTTGTCAAGGATAGGTCCGGAAGTGACCTTCATATTCACTCCCAATTCATTAGCTATTATATGTGCAAGGGTCGTCTTTCCCAAGCCTGGAGGGCCGTGGAACAGTACATGATCGAGGGATTCCCCTCTCATTTTGGCCGCCGCCACAAAGATCTTCAGATTGGCCACGATCTTGTCCTGGCCGGTGAAGTCTTTGAGATCCTGGGGGCGGATTATTCCGTCCAATTCCTTATCTTTGCCCTCATTGATATTACGGGGATCGAAATCTGCCATCACCAACAACAAAAATATTATACACAAATATAGATATATTTATTTGATTTGATGATGTTTATTTTGCTGTTGATATGTTGATAACCGATATATTTTATTGAAACACAATATTTTATAATTGTCATAATGTGTTGAAAAGCCTGATGTGAAGTTCTTGGAAAAATGTTGATGAATAATTTGGATGTATTTGAAATCCGCCGTTATATACGGATTAATCTTATTTGCCAATTTATTTTTCATATGTTTTTAACAGGGTTATCAACGGGTTTTCAACAGGTTTTTAAAGCAAAATGTTAATAAGTAGGGATTCCGTAAACAAGCTTGCGGAAAATATATCTTCCTCGGCTGAAACCTTCTGCAGCGGGCTCTTTCTGTCAGCCCGATGGTTTGCCGTGTCCCAGCTCGACCATAACGGTATCCAGCTCATAGTTCTTCCGGACAAGGATTCTGCGGAGTACTGTGCGGCGGACCTGTATAATCTTATAGAAGGAGACAAGGTATTCTTTCTTCCTGATTCCGGCAGAAGTCTTGAGAAAAGCAATTACAAGTCATCTCTCGGAGTGCAGAGGACATCTGCCATAGGAAAGATTCTTGATTACAAGGAAGGACAGCTGTTCATCGTGTCCTATCCTTCGGCTCTTGAGGAAGGCGTACCAGGTGCTGAAAATATAAGACAGTCGCTGTTGAAGTTCAAGGTAGGGGATGAGATCAGTCATGACGACATAGTGCAGTCTCTTTTCGAAAGCGGATTCGAGAGGGTGGACTTTGTGGGTGAGCCCGGACAGTTCGCCATAAGGGGAGCCATAGTGGATATATTCTCTTATTCATACAATGATCCCTTCCGAATCTCATTCTTCGGTGACGAGATAGATTCGATAAACATATTCGACTGTAATACCCAGCTTTCAAAGGAAAAGGTATCCGAGGCTGAAGTTTACCCCGACATAGCATCCTCTGAGGAAGGGGAGGAACTGACGCAGATAGTCGATATGCTTCCTGATGATACCTTAGTGTGGCTTGATTCTTCCGATATGTACAGGAATATGGGATTTTTCCCTCTTCTTGAGCGATTAAGGAGAATATATATGGAACTTCCTCTTTCCCGTCAGAATGAAGATGCGGTGAGGTTCAGCATAGTTCCGCAGCCGGTATTCAACAAGAATTTCGAGCTTCTGACTGAGGATATAAGAAAACATCTCGAACTTGGATACAGGGTCCGTATCTACGGAGAGAAGAGGTCCCAGCTGGAAAGGCTCCAGTCCATTCTTTCGCAGAACGGAGGTCTGATGCCGGAGTTCATTTCCGGTAAGAATATTCATAACGGATTCATCGATCACGAGAGCAAGGTCTGCTGCTACAGTGATCACGAAATATTCGACCGCTTCCATCGTGTCAGCATCAGAAGGACGGTGGAGAAGAGCGAACAGCTTACCATAAATGACCTTACATCCTTTGCGATAGGGGATTATATAGTCCATATAGATTATGGAGTGGGAATCTTTGGAGGTCTTGTGAGGATGAAGGATGACAAGGGAAGGATGCACGAGGTGGTGAAGCTGATGTACAAGGATAATGACGTTGTCTTTGTGTCCGTGCACGCCCTGCATAAGATATCGCGCTATAAATCAAAGGATTCCGAGCCTCCTAAGATCCATAAGCTTGGTTCGAAGGTATGGCAGAATCTCAAGGCCAGTACCAAATCCAAGGTCAAGGATATAGCCAAGGATCTCATACAGCTGTATGCAAAGCGCAAGGGTGCGAAAGGTTTTGCATTCTCTTCCGACACATATATGCAGCAAGAGCTCGAATCTTCATTTATGTATGAGGATACTCCGGATCAGGAAAAGGCAGTACAGGCTGTCAAGAGGGATATGGAGGATGATTGTCCTATGGACAGGCTTGTGTGTGGAGATGTTGGATTCGGAAAGACCGAAGTAGCTGTGCGTGCCGCATTCAAGGCAGTGGCGGACAGCAAGCAGGTGGCTGTACTTGTTCCTACCACGATTCTTGCTCTTCAGCATTTCAAGACATTCCAGAACAGACTCAAGGATTTCCCTTGCAATATCGACTATGTCAGCCGTCTGAGGACAGCAAAAGAGATTTCCGACATACAGAAAAGACTGAAGGCAGGTACTCTTGACATCGTGATAGGTACCCATAAACTCATAGGCAAAGGATTCGAGTTCAAGGATCTGGGTCTTCTCATCATAGACGAGGAACAGAAGTTCGGAGTAAGCGCCAAAGAGAAATTGCGCCAGCTTAAAGCTTCGGTGGATACATTGACTCTGACGGCTACGCCTATTCCGCGTACCCTTCAGTTCTCTCTTCTTGGTGCCCGCGACCTTTCGATCATAAATACTCCTCCACCGAACAGAATTCCGGTGCAGACCGAGATCATGCTTTTCGACTCGGACGAGATAAAGAAGATCATCGGATATGAGCTGGGCAGGGGAGGACAGATATTCTTTCTTCACAACAGGGTGGAGGAGCTTCAGTCCATCCACGACATCCTGCACAGGCTTGTGCCGGATATGAAGATATGTGTGGCGCACGGACAGATGGAGGCCAAGGTTCTCGAGAACAAGATACTTGACTTTATGGCAGGTGACTATGATATGCTTCTGTGCACTACCATCATCGAGAACGGTCTTGATGTTCCTAATGCCAATACCATCATCATCAATCAGGCTCAGAACATAGGTCTGAGCGACCTTCACCAGCTCCGCGGACGAGTGGGACGTTCCAACAGAAGGGCCTTCTGTTATCTGATAGTGCCTCCACTGCTCTCCATTACCGAGGATGCGCGCCGCAGACTCAAGGCTATAGAATCCTTCTCCGATCTGGGCAGCGGATTCAATATCGCTATGCAGGACCTGGATATCCGTGGTGCCGGAAACCTTCTTGGAGCGGAACAGAGCGGATTCATCACCGATATGGGATTTGAGACCTATCAGAAGATTCTGGCCGAGGCTATGGAGGAACTAGGTGTGGAGACCGGCATGATCACAAGAAGCCAGGACAATGGATTCGTTTCCGACTGTACCATCGAGACGGATCAGCTTGCCCTTATCCCGGATACATATATTGACGTGACTGCTGAAAAGATAAGGATATATAAGGAACTTGATTCATTGTCTGACGAAAAGAGTATGGACAATATGAAGAAGAGGCTTGAGGACAGGTTCGGAAATATGCCTGAAGAGCTTGTAAGATTGTTCGATATAGTCAGGATAAGGCAGCTGGGAGTGAAGCTTGGCTTTGAGAAGATAATAATCAAGAACGGAGTGATGATAGCATTCTTCATTTCCAATCCGCTTTCACAGTATTACCGGAGTGACAAGTTCTCGAAGATACTCGAGAATGTGACTCTTGCTCCTAAGCTGTTTGAACTCAAGCAGAATGACAATAAGCTCAGGATTTTTGTCAGGAATGTTGAAGGAACGGAGAAAGCATATTCCATTTTGAAGAAATTGTCGTAACTTTACAACTTTGAAAAGAAAATACAAGTGGCTAATCTTATAATAGATATAGGAAATACGGCATTGAAGGCTTCCTGGGCTGACGGGATGACTCTTGGAAAGACTTTCAGATACCAGGGGGAAAGGATGCTTGATTTCATTATTTCGCTTACTGCAAAGGAAAAACCGGAAATTCTTCTTTTGAGCAGTGCAAGGCATTTTTCTTCCCAGGCATTGCAGAAACTCGAAAATGAATGCGAAAAGCTTGTGGTTGCCGACGAATCATTGATTTCTTCGTACGGCCTTCCGTCCTGGCTTACTCCTGACAGGGCTGCATCAATAATAGCTTCCAGATTCCTCTTCAGGAATAAGGGATGCACCATATTGGATTTCGGTACCACTCTCTCGGTCGATTTCATCGATAAGGATGGTAACTTTACAGGAGGAAACATATCTTTAGGCTGCCGTACCAGATTCAAGGCGTTGAACAGATATTCCAGATCCCTTCCGCTTCTTGTGGCTCCTGATGAGATTCCAGATAAAGGCACAGATATTGCAAGTGCTGTTTCTTCAGGAGTTATATCCGGAATTCTCTTTGAAATAGAGGGTTATATATCGAAATATCCTGAAAATATCACTGTTTTTACGGGTGGAGACGCAATTTATTTTGCAAAAAGAATGAAAAACTCCATCTTTGTAGTTTGTAACCTCGTGCTTATGGGGTTGGCTTTAATAGCTGTTGAATATGATAAGAAAGATTGAAAAGTTTATTATACTGGCAGTGTTTCTCGTCGTAAGTGTCTGTGTGTCTGCACAGGATGGCACCTACGGCGCGTACTCGCCATATTCTATATACGGTATCGGAGATATTTCAAAGGAGGGTACGGCATACAACAAGAGTATGGGTGGAACCGGTATCGCTACACGAAACAGAAGGTTCATCAACTATCTCAATCCGGCTGCCGTGACCGCAAGAGATTCTCTTTCGTTTATGGCTGATTTCGGTCTTGTACAGAATAATACCGTATATAAGCAGGGTGACCTGAAGTCAGGACATAATACTTTCAACATCTATGACTTCGTGATGACTTTCCCTATCTACAGGTCTTCTGCATTTATGGTTGGAATCACTCCATACAGTGATGTAGGATATGATTTCTCTTCAATCGAGAAGGATCCGGGAGTTATCGGAAACACAGGAAACATCACTTATGATTCGTACGGAACAGGAAGTGTGTATCAGGCGTTCGTGGGAGCAGGAGTCACATTCTGGAAGAGGCTTTCGCTCGGAGCCGAGGCAATCTATTACTTCGGTAATCTGGACAAGATCACGAATATGGATTATTCCGACGATTCGTTCAGATCACTCAACAGCGGAAGCGAACTGACTGTAAGAGGTGTGACTGGAAAGTTCGGTATCCAGTATGAGCAGAATCTCGGAGGTGATGTGTCTATGATCATCGGTGCTACCTACAAGCTTGGTACAGGAATGAAGGGATATGCTACCAACTACAGATATGCCACACAGTCGAGCGTTACTGACTCACTCAGACATACTGTGGATACCCTCGCAGCCAATGGAATGAGATTTGCGGATGAAATAGGAATAGGAATATCAGTGAAGGGCGGAGAGAGATGGAGCGCCGAATTCAATTATCTCAGATCGGACTGGACCAAGTCAGGCTTTGAAAAGGCACAGGGATTTGCAGTGTCAGGAGGTTCGACATTCTCTTCTACTGTATCACAGTCATTCAGGGCAGGATTCGAGATTGTTCCGAACAGAAATGATATCAGATATTATTTCAAGAAATGTTCGTACAGATTCGGAGCATATTACGACCAGGCATATTACAAGCTTGACGGCAATAATGTCAATTCAATGGGTATAACCCTCGGTATGACCCTTCCTATCTACCCGGGATACAACGGTATCAGCATAGGTGTGGATCTGGGACAGCGCTCTAGTACACGAAACAATATGATACGTGAAAGATACGCCACATTTGTGATAGGCTTCAACATTCACGATATCTGGTTCAGAAAGCTACAGTATAACTAATTGAATAATAAATAAAACACATAAAAATCACTATGAAAAGAATTGTACTGCTGATTTCAGTAGCTGCTTTGGCACTTTTTGCAAGCAGCAAGGTTTCCGCTCAGGGTAAGTTCGGTCCTGACAGTGCGGAGTGTATCAAGTATCTGTCTTACTACACAGAGTATTACAAGCAGAAGAATTATGATGCTGCTCTTCCTAACTGGAGAAAGGCATATAGCATCTGCCCTCCTACAGCAAGGTATTCAATGCTTTCTGACGGTACTACATTGCTCCGTAGAGTAATTCAGGCTAACAGCAAGGACGCTGTTTACAGAATGAAGCTTGTTGACTCGCTTATGACCATCTATGATCAGAGAGTCGAGTTCTGGCCAAAATATGCGGTAAGTTCTCTCAACAACAAGGCTCTTGATATGTATAACTATATGAAGAACGACAATGAGAAGCTTTTCAAAGGCCTTTGCGATATCGTAGATCAGACCAAGGAGGAGACAAGAGCAAATATCTTCCTTTTCCAGCTCAACACAGCTGTGGATCTTTACAAGGAAGGCTCTCTCGATCCTGAGAAAGTGATCAGCGTATATGAGGATGCCATCAAGTATCTCGGTATGATGACACCTAAGAACGATACAGAGAAGAGAAGCATCGAGAAGACTATAGAGGATGTGGAGAGTCTCTTCATCACAAGCCAGGTTGCAAGCTGCGACAATCTCATCGCTCTCTTCGGACCAAGATATGAGGCTGATCCTCAGAACCTTGACCTTGCGAAGAATATCGTAAGAATGATGGGTATGACAGAGGGATGTACTGACAATGACCTCTTCCTTCAGTCTGTTACTACAATGCACCAGATGGAGCCTTCACACACTTCTGCATACTATCTTTACAAGCTTTATGCAGGTAGAGGTGACGTTGACAATGCAGTCAAGTATATGAATGAGGCTATCTCTTCAGAGGAGTCAGATGCAGTTACCGACGGTGGATATAACTATGAGCTCGCAGCATTCTGCTACAAGAGCGGAAAGAATGCTATGGCTTACGAGGCTGCTCAGAAGGTTATTGATCTCGATCCTTCACTCGCAGGTAAGGCATATATGCTTATGGGAACTATCTGGGGAAGCGTTGTATGCGGTGGAAACGACATCGAGCAGAGAGCTAAGTATTGGGTTGCCGTTGACTTCATGAACAAGGCAAAGGCAGCTGACGAGTCACTCGCTGAGGATGCAGGCAACTATATCAGACAGTATGCTGCATACTATCCACAGACAGCTGAGGCATTTATGTACGATGTTACAAACGGCCAGTCATACACTGTATCTTGCGGTGGAATGAGAGCTGTTACTACAGTAAGAACTCAGAACTAAGGATATTGAAGAATATCACAAATATGATGAAGATGATTGCAACCGCTGCGGCGGTTGCTTTCGTCGTTTATTCTTGTAAGGGAAAACTTGCAGAAGCCGAGGTGCTGAATCTTGCGGAAACACCTGTCCAGGTGGTTGACGATATGTTTATGCAGCAGACTGAAAACGGCTTGGTGAAGATGAGGGCGGAAGCTCCGAGAATGGAAAAATACGAGAAGGATAGTCTGGATTATGAACTCTTTCCGGAAGGTTTCTTCGTATATGGATTCGACGAGACCGGTAAGCTTGAGACCGAGATAGTGGCTGACAATGCGCGTCATCAGAAATTCAAGGACGGCAGGGAGAGCTGGGAAGCTTTCGGCAATGTCGTGATCACGAATCTGATCAAGCAGGAGACTATGGAGACCGATACTCTTTACTGGGATCAGAAGAATGAAAAGATATATACTCACTGCTATGTGAGGATGTATTCTCCTGACGGATTTATGCAAGGATATGGAATGGAATCCGACCAGAGGGCAAGAAGCACCATCCTTTTCAATAATTTCAACAATTATGCGATAGTTGTAAAGGATAGTACTCAAGTTTTGATAGATTCGGTCAATTTTATAGGTCCATTTCAAAAAAAATAGCGACAGATTGAGATAAAATTGCTATCTTCGCCCCCCAATATTGTAATTTACAGGATAATAATCTAAAACAATCAATAAAAATGGCAGCACTTGAAACAATTCGTGTCAAGTTCGGAGTCGTGATAACAGTGCTTATTGCAGTAGCGCTGTTGTCTTTCATTATTGACCCGACTACACTTCAGTCAGTATCGTCTTCTATGTCATCTAAGTATGATGTAGGAGAAATTGACGGTAAATCTATTTCTTATGTTGATTATCAGGCAGACGTAGAGAAGTTCACTACAATCAACGAGATCATGACAGGTAGCTCAGCTCAGAACGAGCAGCAGCACGCTTCAATCAGAAATGCAGCTTGGCAGTCACTCGTTGACAAGTATCTCTTCATCAAGAATGCCGAGAAGGCAGGTATCTTCGTAGGAAAAGAGGAGATGAGCGATATCGTTGCAGGTAACATCCTTTCACCTGTATTCACTCAGAATCCTGCATTCCTTGATGAGAACGGTAATTTCTCAACTGCAGCAGTGAGCGACTTCCTCGCTTACAAGGATACAGACCAGACCGGTCGTCTCCAGCTTTACTGGGATTATATCATCGAGACTGCAAAGAGCCAGGAGTACTATTCAAAGTATATGTCTCTCTTCACTCAGAGCAACTTCACCAATAACCTTATGCTCAACGAGCAGATCGCTGACAACAACAACACATTCAACGTAGAGTTCGTAATGGTTCCTTTCGGATTCGAAAGAGATTCTACTGTAGTTGTTTCAGACAGCGAGATCAAGGCATACTATGATGCTCACAAGAAGTTCTATCGTCAGAATGCAAGCAGGGACATCGAGTATGTAGTATTCGAGGTAAAGGCTTCAGCTGAGGATATCGCAGCTACAAACCAGGCAGTCATTGACGTATATGATGAGTTCGCTACAACTGAGAATATGAGAAACTTCCTTCTCGCAAACTCAGACAGAACTATCGACAATCACTGGTACAAGGCAGGTGAGCTCAACAGCATCGCTAAGGTTGTGAATGACTATGCATTCGGTGAAAACGCTTCTGTTTCAGAGGTTCTTTCAAACGGTAACACATTCTACGCAGTACGCGTGATGGAGTCTGCTATGATTCCTGATTCAGTATATGTAAAGTATGCTCCTGCAGCTCAGGCTGACAGCCTTCTCGCAGTTGCTGAGCCTATGTGGATCACTCAGACAGCAGGTTACGAGGATGTAATGAGCGCAGCAAAGAACTCTACAATCACTGTAGGCGGCCTTACATTCCAGATCCTCGACAGAACAGCTCCTGTAGCAAAGAAGAGAGTTGCTGTTCTTGAGAAGACAGCTGTAGCTAGCAAGGAGACTGTAAACGGTTTCTATTCAAAGGCTAATACATTCGCTACAAAGACAGCAGGCAAGTATGAGAACTTCAAGAAGGCTCTTGAGGAGGAAGGTGTATATGCACATCCTGTAAACAAGATGGCAGAGGGTGCTAACCGTCTCGGAGCTATCGACAATACAAGAGAGGTTACAAGATGGGCGTTCGATGCTAAGGTAGGCGACGCTTCAAACATCATCACTGTTGACAACAACTACTTCATCATCGCTGCCCTCAAGGGTATCCACAAGGAAGGATTCATTCCTGCAGAGGAAGTTGCAGCAGGTATCACAGACATCCTCTATGCTGAGAAGCTCGGTGAGAAGAAGTCTGCTGAGATCGCTGAGAAGATCGAGGGTCTCTCTGATATGGAGGCAATCGCAGCCGCTCTCGAGACTACAGTAAGCACAAAGGACGGACTTGCATTCACTTCAATGAGTGCACAGGGATTCGATCCTAAGTTCATCGGTGCTGCTTCAGTTGCTGAAGACGGTAAGATCTGCGGTCCTCTCGCAGGAAGCCTCGGAGTATATGTATATAAGGTTACAGGTCGTGATACAGGCGCATTCTTCACTGAGGATGATGCAAAGGCTCGCGACGCTCAGATGACTCAGTACACTACTCAGATGCTCCTTCCTACTATGATGGATGACGCTGAAGTAAAGGACAACAGAGCACGTTTCTATTAATAGATACGCAATCTTGATATAAGGAAAGAGCAATTGATATATTCAGTTGCTCTTTTTCTTTATATTTGCACTAAGACCATAAAATAAGGAGTTGTGAGCAGAATCTTTCATATATTGATGTGTCTGGTAGTCCTTTCATCGTGCATAAAGGAGGATCAGACCGGTGCGGATCTCAAGGTGGGGGATAGGCTGCCGGATTTCGAGGTGGTGATGAATGACGGTACGATTGTAAGCGATGATTCGTTGAGTGAAGGAGTCTCAATTGTGATGTTCTTCCATACAGGTTGTCCTGACTGCAGGCAGGTATTGCCCCGAATGCAGCATATATATGAAGAATATGCCTCGAAAGGGATTGCATTTGCCCTTGTAAGCCGCGAGGAGAGTCGGGAGGATATAGAGCCCTATTTCATAGCAAACGGCTTTAAAATGCCTTATTCTGCCCAGAATGACCGCAATGTCTATGAGAAATTCGCTCAGACGCGTATTCCCCGTATATATATATGCGGAAAGGGCGGAATCATCAGGTATATCTTTACCGACGATCCCGTCCCTTCGTATGACGAAATTAAATATTCAGTAGAATCCCTTATACGTTGAAAAGGAAGTGCATTATGTCACCGTCCTGAACTACGTATTCCTTTCCTTCCACTCCGAGCTTGCCGGCAGCACGGCAGGCAGACTCTGATTTAAGGCTTACGAAATCTTCGTACTTGATGACCTCTGCGCGGATGAATCCCTTCTCGAAATCGGTATGGATCACTCCCGCTGCCTTAGGTGCCTTGTCGCCTACGTTGATGGTCCAGGCGCGGCATTCGTCAGATCCGGCAGTGAAATATGTACGGAGATTAAGAAGAGAATATGCGCTCTGGATGAGTCTTACCACTCCTGATTCCTCGAGACCCATCTCTTCAAGGAACATCTGACGCTCCTCGTAGCTTTCGAGCTCCGCAATATCTGACTCGATCTTTGCAGCGATCACAAGAATCTCTGCATCCTCGTCCTTGACGGCCTCACGAACCTGCTCAACATACTCGTTGCCGGTCTTTGCCGAACCTTCATCTACATTGCAGACATACATCACCGGTTTGTTGGTCAGAAGGAAAAGCTCTTTTGCAAGCTGCTCTTCATCAGCGTTTTCCGGCTTCACTGTACGGCAGGATTTTCCCTGCTCAAGGGCTGCCTTATATCTTGTAAGAAGGTCGAAAAGCTTCTTGGCATTCTTGTCTCCTCCTGTCTGAGCCTGCTTCTGCACCTTTGCAAGACGGTTTTCCACAGTCTCGAGATCCTTGAGCTGAAGCTCCAGGTCGATCACTTCCTTATCACGGACAGGATCTACAGTGCCGTCAACGTGAACAATGTTAGGATCGTCAAAGCAGCGGAGAACGTGCAGGATCGCATCTGTTTCCCTGATGTTTGCGAGGAACTGGTTGCCGAGTCCTTCACCCTTGCTTGCTCCCTTTACCAGACCTGCGATGTCAACTATCTCTACAGTGGCAGGAATCACTCTCTTAGGGTTGCAGAGGCTTTCCAGTACTTCGAGTCTCTTGTCAGGTACTATGGTGGAGCCGATGTTGGGCTCGATGGTACAGAAAGGGAAGTTTGCGCTCTGAGCCTTTCCCGAGCTTACGCAGTTGAACAATGTTGATTTTCCTACATTAGGAAGTCCTACGATACCGCATTTAAGTGCCATTTTTCTATCTTTTTATATTCAGCGCGCAAATTTACGCCAACTTTTTCTTTTTCTTTAATTTATTTCCTTTTTTTAGGTCAACTTTTTCTTTTTTTTATGCCCTTTTGATTTTTTTTCATAGACTTTTGTGGTTTGCTTTAGTTCTAATTATTATGAATGCAGACCATAGTATAAACGATTCCATAGTAGAAATCAATGGAAGGTTCAATATGGAATTATTAATGCAGATTGATGGAATTCTTCCTAAAGGGCATATTTATAGATTGGGAATGCCTTGCAAGATACTTTTAAGTACCGGATTTCCTTATATGCCGATAGAATTATCTTCTACAAGACTTGCTGAAAAGTCCAAGCAGAATAATCACCCATATAAATTATCAGAAGTGGAAAACCTAGTATTGGCATTAAATGATCCTATTGCAGTATTTTCTTATGGAGATAAATTGAAGTCCCAGAATGTAATAGTTGAATTAAAAAAGGATGATAAGAATTTTGTGGTCGGGATATTCTTTGAGCAATCTATAATAGGAAATACAGTGTCAAGTATAAGAGGTTTGTTCAATAAGAATAACTCCGAATGGCTGAACTGGATAGCTCAAGGAAAAGCTTTATATATGGATAAACAAAAGATTCAGGTATTGATAGATCAACAGCGAACAAATCTCGCTGACGTGGCCTATCTTGACCTGAATCTTGTTGAGAGTCTTATAAAGACTTTCGAAAATCCTTTATAACCAACAGCAAACAAATCTCGCTGACGTGATTATCATAGGATCCAATGCAAAGTTATGAAGTTTTTTGAAAATAGCAATAGAAATAATTGTGCCATAGGTAATTATATGAAGAGGAACATAGTATTGATATTGATTTTACTGCTTGTGATGGAGGCAAATGCAGCGTCCCGGGATTCTTTGGTGGCGGTGTTCTGGAATATGGAGAATTTCTTCGATTATATCGACGGAGGTGGGGGAGAGGCTGACAGGGAATTTTCTTCGACAGGGACAAGGCGTTGGTCGAAGAAGAGATTCTATACCAAATGTGATGCAGTAGCGAAAAGCATTATGTGGCTGGGAGACAGTTATGGCCGGATGCCGGATATAATAGGCATGGCAGAGATAGAGAACAGGGGAGTGCTTTCCAAAATGTTGAAATCCACAGCATTACGTAAATATGACTACAGGATCATACATTATGAATCAGGTGACAGAAGAGGAATAGATGTGGCTTTCCTATACCGTGAGTCTGTTATGGAACCGATAGGGGTGACATTGAAGACACCTGAATATGATGGTATTAAATTGCCTACACGGGATATTCTTCACAGCAGAATGCTTCTGAGGGACGGCAGGACTCTGGATTTCATAGTCAATCATCATCCTTCCAAGTTTGGAGGAGGAAGTGCTTCGGATGGAAGGAGAAATGCAGCGATGAGTACTCTTAAGATGCTGTGTGATTCCATAGGAAATGCTTCAGTAGTGGCTATGGGGGACTTCAACGACAGTCCTGACGGTCCTGCATTTGAAATTATCGAAGAATCTCTGGTCAATAAGGGAAAGGAACTTTATATGAAGGGTGAGGGGACGATAAGGTATGAAGGCAGCTGGGATCTGATAGATATGTTCCTGACGGGGCCGGATCTGGATCCGGTGACTGAAATGGAGATATGCAGGATGCCTTTTCATATAGTCAGGGAAAGCAGACATTCAGGAGAAAAGCCCTTCAGGACTTATTCGGGTCCGCGATATATAGGAGGGATAAGCGACCATTTCCCCATTGTCTTGAAAATTTTCTTATGACTTTGCCCGGAAGGAGATGATGATAATAGGCTGTATAGCCTTGTTTTATTGTCTATTATCACTATATTTGAAAGATTTATCTACACAATGATTGATAATACAATTTACAATATGAAAACAAGAATAGCTGAAAAATTCCATACCCTCTTTCAGACTGAGGGTGATTTCTTCGCGTCTGCAGGACGTATCAACCTTATCGGTGAGCACACTGACTATAATGGTGGATTCGTATTCCCTGGTGCCATCGACAAGGGAATGATCGCTGAAATCAAGCTCAACGGTATGGACAGAGTCCGTGCATTTGCATTGGATCTTGACGAATATTGCGAATTCGGCCTCGAGGAGGAGAATCTTCCTGCACAGAGCTGGGCACGCTATATCTTCGGTGTATGCCGTGAGATTCAGAAAAGAGGCGGAAAGATAGGCGGTTTCGATACTGTTTTCGCAGGTGATGTTCCTCTTGGAGCAGGAATGTCTTCTTCAGCAGCTCTTGAAAGCACTTTTGCATTTGCGCTTAATGAACTTTTCAGCCTCGGAATCGACAAGTTCGAGCTTGCACGTATTGGTCAAAGTACGGAACATAATTACTGTGGAGTAAAGTGCGGTATCATGGATCAGTTCGCATCTGTATTCGGCAAGGCTGGCAATCTTATGCGTCTTGACTGCCGTTCAATGGAATTTGAATATTTCCCGTTCGATCCGGAGCAGTATGGATATAAGCTTGTTCTCCTTAATTCATGTGTAAAGCATGAGCTTGTGGGATCACCATACAATGATCGTCGTGCATCATGCGAGAGAGTTGCTGCTGTGCTTGGTCAGGAGTTCCTCCGTGGTGCTTCTATGGACCAGCTTGAGTCTGTCAAGGATCAGATTTCAGAAGAGGATTATCTCCGTGCCCGTTATGTGATCGGTGAGGAGAAGAGAGTCCTTGATGTATGCGAGGCTCTTGGAAAGGGAGATTATGAGACTGTGGGAGCACGTATGTATGAGACTCACTGGGGAATGTCTAAGGATTATGAAGTGTCTTGCGAAGAGCTTGATTTCCTTGCTACAGTAGCTAAGGAGTGTGGAGTGACAGGTTCCCGCATCATGGGCGGCGGTTTTGGAGGCTGTACCATCAACCTCGTCAAGGCTGAGCTTTACGATGCATTCATTACTAAGGCAAAGGCAGCATTTGCAGAGAAATACGGCCACGAACCTGTAGTAATTCCGGTTGTCATCAGCGACGGAGCACGCAGGTTTTAATCATCCAACAGATAACATATAATCAGCCGATGTACTTTCTTCAGTACATCGGCTGGTGATATTATTACAAAAGGGAAAGCTGATTATAGATTTAACCCTCACGGGCCATATAAATTAACTTATGACTGCTCAAAAGCAGAGGACTTATATTTATGGATGAAACAAAAGCATCCCATCTGCTTGATCATATCAGTTATTTCAGATTCAAGAGCTACCTTCTGCCACTTCTTCAGAATAAACAGACAGGCACATTCAAAAGCGGAGCAACATTCGAGGACGCCTATACCCTCTACAAGTTTGACTC